>Ga0256407_10007962_pt1 | contig 15721 bp, 14 predicted proteins | sample RumenRJG_04DNA_FD_193489 | JGI IMG/M metagenome (GOLD analysis project Ga0256407, IMG submission 193489) | Bovine rumen microbial communities from Lethbridge, Alberta, Canada - RJG_04 | ecosystem: Host-associated > Mammals > Digestive system > Stomach > Rumen | place: Canada: Alberta...
ATGCTCCTCAGTCTATGTATATTCTCGGCACACGCTTTGATATTCCGCATACTACTTCGTAGCCGATAGTACCGTAAACCTGTGCAAGGTCGTCGGCTGTGATGATTTCGTCTCCGTCGCGTCCTATCATGGTCACTATGTCGCCGGACTTTGCCTCCGGTACATCAGAAACGTCCATCATAAGCTGGTCCATGCACACTCTGCCGACTATCTTACAGCGCTTGCCGTGGACGAGGATCTCCCCCTTACCCGAAAGCAGACGAGAGTAGCCGTCCGCATAGCCGATAGTTACAGTAGCTATGCGCATTTCACGGTCAGCACGGAAGGTCCTGCCGTAGCTTATGCAGTCGCCCTTGCCGACTGTCTTGACGTGGGAAATAACAGCTTTTACTTCCATGACCGGTTCAAGTCCGGCAGGTATATCAAGGCTAACATCAGGGTGCAGACCGTATAGGATAATACCTGCACGGCTGAGTGTACTGCGTGATGTATTTCTGTAGCAGGTAGCGGCACTGTTCATGAAGTGGCAGTGACGGAGTTTTATTCCGCGGCTTGAAAGCTCGTCGTATGTATCGAGTATGAACTTCTCCTGCATATCAGTATAGGCAACATTGTCGGGGTCATCGCTGTCAGCGACTGCAAAATGGGTGTAGATACCCTCTACTGAGAGTTTCTCCATTTTCATCATTTCAGCAATCTCGTCGGCACATTCAGCCGGTGTATCATGTTTGAGACCGATACGTCCCATACCTGTATCTATCTTTATGTGACAGCGGATAGGCTCGGCAGATTTTTTTACAAGTGCCTCAGCGTATTCAGTCGAAACGACTCCCTGAATTATGTTGTACATTGATATCTCATGTGCATATTCGGGCGGAGTATAGCCGAGTATAAGTATTTCAGCTTCGGGAGCGAATTTGCGTACCGCTATTGCCTCGTCAAGATTTGATACTGCAAAATAGTGTATACCGCAGTCCTCAGCAAGAGTGCGGACTATATGCTCGTCTCCGTGACCGTAGGCATCTGCCTTTACGACCGCCATAACATCGGTATTTCCGGAGTTAAGAGACTTTATTATCTCCACATTTTTTCTGAGTTTAGACAGAGATACTTCTGCCCATGCTCTTTTCAGATAAGGTTTCATTTCGTTAGTGTCCTTTCTTTGTATTGTGTCTATATTAAAAAACAGTTACAGCTTGTAAAAAAACTTGAAATACGTTAAACTTTATGATATAATTATTATCATTGAAATATCGAGGTGAATCATGTTCAGTTCTCTTATATCGGGCGAACCGGTATCGCCTGCTTACAGTTTCATACCGGACAGACCAAGAACAGTCTGTATCAGTGGTCACCGCGAGAAAAGTATCATTCCATATTCGGGAGACCCTCAGTACCGCCAACTTACTGTTACGGCAGTAAAGCTGATGCTCAGCCGATATATCGATATGGCAGTCGAACGAGGCTACACCACTTTCATAAGCGGTCTCGCAAGCGGTGCAGACCTGTGGGCGGCTCAGAGTGTAATGGTAAAGAAGCGTACACATCCATCACTGAGACTGATTTGTGTAATGCCGTATCTCCGCCACGCTGACCACTTCTCTCAATACTGGAAAGAGGTCCTCGAACTCGTCGAGCACAACTCAGACGCTCTGCTTACTGTCAACACTGACCCTGACATCGTCTATTCAAGAAGCGGTGCAGGTTCTTCACTATACCGCGACCGCAACTACTACATGGTTGACCAGTCGTCTGCGGTAATAGCTTTTCTCAATAAAGACAGTTTTTCTTCAGGAACTTCTCAGACGGTCAACTATGCTTACCGCAACGGCAGAAAGATATGCCGCTTCGGTGTCGAAGACATTCACGGCATCATCAGTCAGGCAGGTCCCGACATTGAAAAAATCAAACGAGAGATAGTATTCCTTCCCAACGCTTTCGACGCTGTGGAATAACGTATATTAACATTATACCACTATCTCAGAATTTTTCAAGTACCGGAAATAATATTTTACTTTGGATATATAGTTACAATCAGAATCGTCAGCACAGCATATTGTGAAAAATGTGGATTTTTCGTGAACACGTGTTCGTTTTCAACGTTCTGTTGAATTTGCTGTTCAAACAGTCATTATACTGTTGAAATGTTGAAAAGCCTGTTAATTCACTATATAGCGTTGTTTGACAAAAGACTAACTATCTTGTAAAAATTCTTTATTCATGTATTTATGAATATTCACATTTTATCTTATACGTATAGTTTATTATGATTTATACAGACAGTTTATACATCTGAAAGGAGCATTTTTATGTCTAAAAATCACAAGACCGGCAGTATCGCTATCCCCTACCTCGTCACCATTTTCATCGGTATCCTTGTTATCGGCGGCGCTTCATTCTTCATGCTGAAACACTTCGGTATCATCGACTCCGAAAAAGAACTCTCCGAGCCGACTCCGCGTCAGGTCGCTACAACGACCTACGAGGACAGCCATACCATTCTTTTCATTCTCGACGAACCTGACCAGAAATGCTCAGCTACTTTTATGCTCATGCGCTCTATTCCAAAGGATAAAAAGGTCGTTTTCGTCGGTGTACCTTCTAACACTATCACGATCATCGACGGCAAACAGGCTAATCTGAAGGAGTCATACACAAACGGAGGAGAGTCTGCCGCTGTAAGCTTCATTGATAACCTCTTCGGCATCGAAGTTGACAGATACATGAAACTCGATTCAGCCGCATTTATCAAGGTTTGCGACATTCTCGGCGGTGTTACTTACCCTGTTCCCGAGGAAGTTGTCGGATTCAACGGCGACGGCACAGGACAGTATCTCAACGCTGAACAGATAGACCGTCTCGTTACCTATTCACTCTTTGAAGGCGGCGAGAGTCAGCGTGCGTACACCGCAAGTGCCCTCATTTCAGATATGGTAAATCAGAGCGACGGAGTTCGTCTCGCTGACAGCTTAGACTCATCATTCAATACTATCGTTAACATGACAAATACCAACATCACTGCGGTCGACTACAAAAAGCGCAAAGTTGCTGTCAAGACCATGCTTGAACGCGGTACTTCAATTTCGTCATTCTTCATCATGGACGGAACAAATTCCGAGGAAGACTTCATTCCTAACAAAGCCTTCATTGCCGACTTCAAGGACAGATTCTACAAGGAGCAGGCGGAATGATAAAAAATATATTCGATACTCACTCACATTATGCTGACGAAGCCTTCGACGAGGACAGGGAAAAGGTTCTCGCAGAACTTCCCTCGAAGGGAATAAGTTATATCATGCTCGCTTCTTCTTCTGTAAAAGATACTGCCGAAAATGCTGAGCTCGCTTCAAAATATGACTACGTCTACGCGGCTTCGGGAGTTCACCCCGAAAGCGTCGACACCGACCCCGAAAATTATCTCGAAATCGTAAAAAAGACTGCCCTGAGCAGTCCAAAAATAAAAGCTATAGGCGAGATTGGTCTCGATTACCATTACGAAGGCTACGACCGCGATAAACAAATCCGTTTCTTTGAGGAACAGATTCTTCTCGCAAAAGAACTCGGCCTGCCTGTTATCGTTCATAGCCGCGACGCTACAGAGGATACCATGACTATCCTGAAAAAGCATCGTCCAAAAGGTATACTCCACTGCTTCAGCGGTTCGGCTGAAACAGCAAAAGAGGTCATAAAGCTCGGTATGTACATCGGGTTTACCGGTGTTATCACTTTCAAAAATGCTAAAAAAGCTATCAAAGCACTGGAAACTGTCCCTCTCGACCGTCTCCTGCTTGAAACTGATTGTCCGTACATGGCACCCGTCCCGTTCAGGGGCAAACGCTGTGACAGCTCAATGATAGCTTATACAGCCGAAAAAGCGGCTGAAATCAAGGGAATAAGCGTTCAGGAACTCCTCGATATCACCTGCGAGAACGCTAAAAGGATTTATTCTATTTAAAGAGGTCATTTATGTTTTACTGCTGCGGTATTACCGAAAAGGGCAAATGCCCCCATAACGAGGACGCTCTTCTCATCGGCGGAGAGGTACTGATAAACGGAAAGACCGAGTGTACACTCGGTCCGCCTTTTATTGCCGCTGTATCTGACGGAGTATCGGGTGAGAATGCCGGAGAATTCGCTTCTCAGATGTGCCTTGAACTCGTCAGAAATATTAAGGTAACATCTCCCGAACAGCTAAGAGAAAGTCTCATGGACGTTCACAGACGGCTCTCAGGCTACAGTCAGCTTGACCCGGTCAGCCGTAATATGCAGACTACACTCTGCGGATTTGCTGTAACTGCTGATGATAAGGCACTTGTCTTCAATGTTGGAGACTCTCGCCTGTACCGTTTCCGTGAGGGACGTATCCGTCAGATATCACGTGACCAGTCGCTCGTACAAATGCTCATCGACAAGGGGACTATCACTGCTGAAGAGAAAAAAGACTACGTCCACCGCAACATCATCTCCCCTGCTTTCGGCAATATGAAAAATGACCCTACAATCGACATAACCGAGCTTGAGGACGGTCTTGAATACGGCGATATCCTTCTGCTTTGCAGTGACGGACTTTCTGACTTCCTCAGTTCCTATGAAATACAGGAGATAATGCAGCTTCCTAAGCCGCTGAGAAAAAGACTTGATATGCTTGCTGCTGCGGCTCTTATACGCGGCGGAAATGACAATATTACAGCAGTTGCCTGCCTGTACGAATACGACAGTGCAGCTGCAAAACTGAATGAATAACAAAAACGGCTGAGGTTTATCCTCAGCCGTTAATTTTATGCGTTTACTCTTAGAATGCGATCTGCTCAGCGATGTGGTGGAGCTTCTCGTCGTAAGGCTTCTGCATCTGGAGAGCTTCCTGTATATCATAATCAACAAGCTTGCTGTCCTTGATACCTACAACACGGTTGCCGACACCCTGCTCAAGGAGTTCAACAGCATAGTAACCCATTCTTGTAGCTTCAACCCTGTCTCTGAGAGTAGGATTACCACCTCTCTGTACGTGACCGAGGATAGTAGCTCTTGTTTCGATATGTGTCTTCTCCTGAAGCATTGTAGCGATCTCCTGTGAGTGACCGACGCCCTCAGCAACGATAACTACAAAATGCTGCTTGCCCTTTGCCTTCTTTTCGAGCATTACCTTTGCGATCTTGTCGATATCGTATGGAACTTCCTTTGTGATGATATCTGTAGCACCGCAGGCAATACCTGTATTTACTGCGATATGACCAGCACCTCTGCCCATTACCTCAACAACAGAGCATCTGTCGTGAGACTGTGAAGTATCGCGGAGCTTGTCTACCATTTCCATAGCTGTGTTCATAGCTGTATCGAAACCGATAGTATAGTCTGTGCAAGCGATATCGTTGTCGATAGTACCGGGAATACCTACGCAGAGCATACCCTTGGCTGAAAGATCAGCAGCACCTCTGAATGAGCCGTCGCCGCCGATTACTACGAGACCCTCGATACCAAGCTCTTCACACTTAGCTCTTGCCTTTTCAACACCCTCTTCAGTTCTGAATTCAGGGCATCTTGCTGTATAAAGGACAGTACCGCCTCTGTGGATAATATCTGAAACACTTCTCTCGTCCATCTGGAAAATGTCGCCTGTGATAAGTCCGACGTAACCTCTGCGGATACCATAAACTTCCATGCCCTTGCTGAGAGCTGTTCTTACAACTGCTCTTACAGCGGCATTCATTCCGGGAGCGTCACCGCCGCTTGTCAGTACGCCAATTTTCTTGATCATAAATATTCTCCATTCTGCACCATGCGTATATTAGTCTGCGGGTAAAACCCAAGCAGTTTAATTCCATACAATATATATTTTACCTCTTTTGACGATTATTGTCAAGTGAATTCTCACATATTTTCAGAAAAATATTGTTTTCAGCGTATAAGTCTCAGAAAATCCGGCGAAAAAACGTCTGAAAAAGCCTTGTAGCTCTCCTGATTCACAGCCACAGACAGTCCGCTTTTAGGTTTTATCACCTTTCTAACGTCGGTCAGGTAAAAGCAGATTTCAGTTGAACCGGAGTATCGTCCGCACAGTGCACTTACTGCTTCTATAGGTACGTCCGCCGAATCAGCCTTAATACACAGCTTCATATTCTCCGTCATGCGTGACAGTTCATTTTCTGCAAAAATACTGCCGCATATCACTGTTACACTATCGTCTTTCAGCGATATTTTGCCGTTTATGAGCAGGATTGAGTCCTCGTGAAGACGTGAACCGCTCACTGCAAAAAGGTCCGGAAACACTACTGCCTCAACTTCTCCCGAACCGTCCGAAACGGTGATAAAACACATCTTTGTTCCCTTTTTGGTGATGTGTACCTTCATATCCTGCAATATGCACATAAGGCACACACTATCGCCGTCTTTAGGACTTCCCTCAGCTATGCCGGATACTCTGTTCACACGCAGAAGTTCTGAAAGGTATGAATACTCTGCAAGCGGATCACCGCTCAGGTAGATTCCTGCCGCCTCTTTTTCCATCGCAAGCAGTTTTCGTTTATCAAACTCCGGCTTGAAGGGTATCCTCATGTTCATACTTTCAGTGTCAGCCGAACCGAAAAGTCCGAGCTGACCCTCGATTATTCCTCTGTTTCCGCTTCCGGCGGCGTCCATCAGCATTTCATAGTTTTCAAGCATCTGCCGGCGGTTGAGACCGAGTCCGTCGAATGCTCCGGACTTGATGAGACTTTCAAGTGCTTTTTTATTCAGTTCCCTGCCTCCTACACGTTCACAGAAGTCCTGTAAACTACGGAAGACTCCGTTGTCACTGCGTTCACGGATAATCTTGTCCGCAAGACCTCCTCCTGCATTTTTCACTGCGAGAAGTCCGAAGTACATCTTGCCGTCAGTGAAGGTAAATCCCTTCATACTGCGGTTTACGTGCGGACACATTACCTCTATCCCCGCTGACCGGCACTCGCTGATATACTCTGCAAGCTTTCCTGCCGAACTCATAACACTCGACATCACCGCCGCCATATAAATACCGCGGAAGTGATATTTCAGGTACGCAGTCTGATACGCAAGATAGGCATATGCCGCCGCGTGCGATTTATTGAATGCATACGATGCAAAGCTCACCATTTCGTCGAAAATCGCATTTGCCGACTCTTCGGGTACTCCTCCTGCAACTGCTCCGCTTACAAAGCTGTCACGCTCACGGAGCATTACATCGTGCTTTTTCTTAGCCATTGCACGTCGTACAATGTCCGCGTGACCGTAGGAATATCCGGCAAGTTTACGGCAAATCTCCATTACCTGTTCCTGATAGACCATAACTCCGTACGTCTCGCCGAGTATCTCTTTAAGCTTCGGGTGGATATACTTTATTTTGTCCGGAGCTTTTTTGTTCTCTATATAGACCGGTATCGACTTCATAGGACCCGGACGGTAAAGCGACAATATCACTATCAGGTCTTCAAGACGCTCAGGCTGTAAGTCAATAAGTTTCTGTGTCATTCCTGCACTCTCAAACTGAAAAACTCCCGCTGTATCGCCGTTTGCAAGCATTCTGTAAACGTCACTGTCATCAGTAGGGATACGGTTGATATTGAATTCGGGCTCAGTACGCTGAATCTCTCTTACTGCGTCCCTGATAATGGTAAGGTTGCGGAGTCCGAGAAAGTCCATTTTGAGCAGTCCGAGAGATTCGAGGTACTCCATAGTGTACTGCGTTGTAATCGTGTTATCATTGCGCTGAAGCGGTACAAGGTCATCAAGCGGCACTGCCGATATCACGACTCCTGCCGCATGGGTAGAAGTGTGCCGAGGCATACCCTCAAGTCGCAATGCAAGGTCTATCAGCTTTTTCACTGACCTGTCGGAATCGTATAACTGAGCAAGGTCGGGATTGTCACGCAGAGAAGAGGTCAGGTCACCTTTCGGGTCGATAAGCTTCGCGACCCTGTCCGCAAGATTGTAGGGAAGTCCCATAACACGTGCTATGTCCCTGACTGCGGCTTTTGCTTTAAGTGTATCGAAAGCGATTATCTCAGATACCTTGTCTGCACCGTATTTCTGCACTACATACTCCTTAACATAGTGTCTGCCCTCTATGCAGAAGTCGATATCGAAGTCCGGCATACTTACACGCTCCGGATTCAGAAAGCGCTCGAACATGAGATTGAATTTGATAGGGTCAATTCCGGTTATGCCTATGCAGTATGCGACAAGACTTCCGGCTCCCGAGCCTCTTCCGGGTCCAACCGGTATATCGTGTTCACGTGCATAGCGAATAAAGTCCCAAACAATGAGAAAATAGTCAGTAAAGTGCTTCTCAGTGATGACCGAAAGTTCGTAATCAAGCCGTTTTACGATATTCTCAGGTACCGCTTTTCCGTAACGTTTGACCATTCCGGCATGGGCAAGTCTTCGCAGGTACATATCGTTATCGTCTGTCCCCTCGACATGAAAATGCGGGATTTTTATCGCACTGTCAAAGTTCATGTCAACATTGCACCTTGCGGCAATATCTGCGGTATTTGTGACAGCCTCCTCATGTCCGGCAAAAAGCTCTGCCATTTCGTCCGCAGACTTTACGTAAAACTCGTCCGTTTCAAAATTAAGTCCGGTCGGCTCGCCAAGCAGTTTTCCGGTCTGAATGCACAGTAGAATATTCTGCAATTCGGAGTCCTTCTTATTAATATAGTGACAGTCATTTGTTGCGGCAAGAGGAATCCCTGTCTCGGCAGAAAGTCTGTACAGCTGCGGCAGAATCTGCAATTCCTCACGGATACCGTGTGACTGTACCTCTATATAATAGCTGCCTTCGCCGAAAATATCACGGTATTCGAGTGCCTTTTCCTTTGCAGCAGCGTACTGTCCGCTGCTCAGCAAGCGAGGTATTTCTCCGGCAAGACAAGCTGACAGTGCAATAAGTCCGCCGTGATACTTTTTCAGAAGTTCAACGTCTACACGCGGTCTGTTGTAGAATCCCTCGATCGAACCCGCTGACACGAGTTTCACAAGGTTACTGTAACCCTGATTATTCTCGCACAGCAATACAAGATGATACGGACGCTGGTCGAGTTTCGGCTCTCTGTCAAATCTGGTTCGCGGTGCAACATACACTTCACAGCCGATAATCGGCTTTATTCCGGAATTTGCGGCAGTCTTCCAGAACTCAGCCACACCGTACATATTACCATGGTCGGTTATCGCAACAGCTGTCTGACCAAGTTCTCTGACACGTTCAATAAGGTCTGTGATACGGCACGCACCGTCGAGCAGACTGTACTGCGTATGAACATGAAGATTTACAAATCCGTCACTTCGCATCAGGACTTCCTCCCTGCCTTATGTCATCGGCAATTTTTGCAAGCTTACGGAAACGGTGGTTGACTCCGGAACGACTTATAGGCTCTGCAAGACTGTTTCCTATCTCCTGCAGGCTCATTCCAACGTTTTCAAGGCGCAGCTCAGCGACTTCGCGCAGTTCGTCAGTGAGGGACTCAAGTCCGACAGAGGAAGCTATGAGCAGGATATCCTCCTGCTGCTTCATTGCTGCTGCAACTACCTTGTCGATGTTGGCACTGTCGCAGTTAGCGATACGATTCGCCTTGTTGCGGACGTCCTTATAGATTTTCACATTCATAAGTTCAAGTGTACACTGCTGTGCCCCGATGAAAGTAAGTGTGTCCTCGATGGACTCGCTGCCCTTGATGTAGACAACGTACTGACCGCGGCGAATAGCGGTCCCCGCAGATACACCTATGTCAGAAAGCAGCGATATAAGCTGATTTGCAAGCATTTCTCCGGGTACAGAAAATTCAAGGTGATACTCTTTTGCCGGGTCATTCACACTTCCGCACGCAAGAAAAGCTCCCGCTGTAAAAACTCCGAGACTTGACGTAGATATCAGCTCGTCATCGAACTTTCTTACACCGTCTGTGATGTGGTATTTTGCGAGAACTCTTTCTATAAGCGACTTGTCTGAAATGTCGTAAGTGTATAGTGTATTTCCGCTTCGGTTCGACTCACGGCAATCTATTTCGCTGTGAAAAACGTGCTGGAAAAGCTCACGGAAAGTCTCGCCTGCTGTAGTACTTTTAGTCTGTAATGATATCCTGTCGCTGCTGAGATGACGGCAGAAAATCAACATACCATACAAGCAGGCAAACCGCTTGTCCTTGTCTGTAATGGAAGAGCGTATCTCCTCCCTGACTTCATTTGAAAATGACACCTTCTCGCCCCTCTCAAAATATGTCCGCATATAATCTGGTGCAGGTACGGTAACTGTACAGGCAACAGGCTATTATGCGGACATCTATCAGTATTTTTTATCTTTGGTGATATCTCTGTGGTACTTCTGTACCTTGAATTTATTCTCTATAAGATGATTTGCAAGCAGTTCGGCAAAAGTTATAGACCTATGCTTTCCGCCTGTACAGCCGAACGCTATAACAAGCTGACTCTTGCCCTCACGTATATAAAGCGGTATAAGGTAATCAATAAGGTCACTTATCTTCTTATACAATTCCTGTGACTCATCAAAGCTCATAACGTAATCACGGACACACTCCTCAAGACCGGTATGGTTGCGGAGTTCCTCGATATAATACGGATTAGGAAGGCATCTTACGTCAAAAACAAGGTCAGACTCTGTCGATACTCCATACTTGAACCCGAATGACATCACCTTTATAATAAGCGAATCCGAACGGTTTTCAAGGAAAATCTGCTTTACCTGGTCTTTAAGCTGTGAAGCAGTCAGCCCCGATGTTTCAATGTAATAATCGGCTATCTCCCTTAGTGTCGAAAGCTGATCACGTTCGTACTGTATCGCCTCATGGAGATTTCCGTTGAATTTCTCGTCAAGAGGGTGTTTACGGCGTGTCTCCTTATATCGCTTGACGAGAACTTCGTCGTCTGCTTCGATGAACAGCACCTTAACGTCAACATCCGCATCTGATTTAAGAGACTGCCATGCACGGAATATTTCCGTGAACATATCACCTGTTCTGATATCGACTGCTACTGCTATCTTATCAGCACCCATTTCAGATTTTCGGCAAAGGTCAACGAACTGGGGAATAAGCTTTGGCGGGATATTGTCTATACAATAGTATCCGATATCCTCCATTACGTCCATTACACTCGATTTTCCTGAACCGGACATTCCGGTAACGATCAATAAGTTCATGAATTATCCTCTTTCAGTATTATCAGGAAAGAATGATCGGCTCAAGCTCAAGCTGATAACCGGTTTTTTCCTTTACGATTGTTTTTATCTTTCCGCAGAGTTCAAGTACATCACTGCACGTTGCATCGCCTGTATTTATCACGAAACCGGAGTGCTTCTCGCTAACCTGTGCACCGCCGCAGCTCATGCCTTTAAGTCCGCACTGGTCGATAAGCAGTGAAGCGTAACTTCCCTCCGGACGCTTGAATGTACTTCCTGCACTTGGATGGTCAAGCGGCTGCTTGGAACTTCTTTTCTGCATACATTCGTTCATAGCCGCCTTTATCTCGTCAGGGTCACCGCTTTCAAGCTTTAGAGTTACTGACGTAATAATGCAGTCCTTTCCTGAGAAAAAGCTATGTCTGTAGGAAAGGTCCATATTCTCTGCTGAGATGGACTGTATATTGCAGTTTTCGTCGATATACTGTGCCGAAACGACAACATCTTTCATCTCGCTGCCGTAAGCACCGGCATTCATGTATAAAGCTCCGCCGACTGTTCCGGGTATGCCGAAAAGGTGCTCCATACCGGTAAGTCCGAGATGCTGAGCGTGAACGCAGGCTGACGCAAGAAGAGCGCCTGCCTGACACTTTATAACGTTGTCCTCGATAGTGATATTCGCAAAATCACTGCCGAGAAGAAGAATTACACCGTCAAAGCCTTCATCAGCTGCGAGGACGTTGCTTCCTCTGCCGAGAATGCCGTACTTTACCTTGTTCTCCTTGAGATATTTCAGAAGTTCAGCTGCTGAAACGGCAGAATTTACACTTACAAGTGCTCTGCATGAGCCTCCTATGCGGAATGTCGTGTATTCCTTCAGCGGACATTCAGGAGTTATCTTGCAGCCAAGCTTATCGCAAAGAGCTGTTAGTTCGTTTATATTTAGCATATTATCTCCCCCGATAAATCAGAATGATTCGTAATTTCTAACTGTTTCCTTGGGGTCTGACTCCATGCCGAGTCTGTGGAGAAGCTCAGCAGCAGCATTGTAGCCCATTTTCTTCTGTCTGTTGTTCATAGCCGCTACCTCAAGGATAACCGCAAGGTTACGTCCTGGCTTTACAGGGATCGTGAGTGAGGGTATCTTTACACCGAGAAGGCTTACGTATTCGGTATCAACGCCCATTCTGTCGTAGACCTTTTCAGAGTCCCACTGCTCAAGCTCTACAACGAGGTCGAGCTTTTCAGTCATCTTTACTGCACCGATACCGAAAAGGCGGCGGGCATTGATGATACCGATACCTCTGAGTTCAAGGAAGTGGCGGATATTGTCCGGCGAACTTCCTACAAGGCTGATATTTGACACTTTTCTTATCTCGACTGCATCGTCTGCAACAAGTCTGTGACCGCGCTTTACAAGCTCAATAGCAGTCTCGCTCTTACCTACACCGCTCTCGCCGGTAATAAACACACCTTCGCCGTATATCTCGATAAGTACGCCGTGGCGAGTAACTCTCGGAGCGAGGTTGAGGTTGAGGAATGCGATAAGTCCGGACATGAAGTTAGATGTGCTCTCCTTACTTCTGAGAAGGGGTACTTCGTACTCCTTTGCAAGTTCGAGCATTTCCGCAAAATAAGGCAGTTCTCTTGTAATTATAAGTGCCGGCAGACGCTGTGCAAAGAGAAGCTGTAAACGTTCCTTACGTGTCTTCTCGTCGATAGTTGAGAGGTACGCAAACTCCATTTTTCCGATTATCTGTATACGCTCAGGGTTAAAATACTCATAGAATCCCATGAGCTGAAGTCCCGGACGATTGACATCGTTCTCGCTAATGAGTATTTCCTCCGGATTTTTGTGAGTATGTATTACTTCGAGCTGATATTCGTCAATGATTTTCTGAAGGGATACAGTAAAATTCTCTGCCATGGTTTTCTCCATTCTCCGATTAATCGGGGTTTATTATCAGCCGATAACGAATGATGAGTATCCGTATCCGGCTATTTTGTCCTTTGCTTTGCTTAATTCTTCGCGAGTCCTGCCCTGTCCCTTTACCTTTACGGCAACATTAAAGTCGGTAAGCTTTGGACTGAGGAATTTCAGGCATTTGTCGGTAATCTCCTCGGGCGAACCTTCAAATTCGTAAAGTGTATGACCGTCCGACACACCGTAAACGAGTTCGTCAACGTCTATTTCGAGTACGACTGTATTTGCTGAAAGAAGCATTGGCTGAAGCACATCGCTGTTGCCCTTCAGCATATCAGTCGCAGAAACTCCGATATACATTGAAGCTCCGTTCTCGACCGACTTCTCATACAGCAGATTTGCCGCAGATGTAAGTCCCATGAATCTGTCACTCTTGCCGAGTTTTTCGTCAAGAAGTTTTAGGTCAGACTGCCTGAATTCGGGATAAACAAGGTCTGAACAGATTATACGCTCAAATCCCGCACCTGATACTTCAGAAACAATGTCGGAGAGGTATTTAAGGGTAGTCTGCGAGTAAGGTGTAGTCCACGGTTTTCCGTTGTTATTCGGGTCATTGTCTAGCCACTGTGAACCGTCGTCAGTGGTTGTATAGCCGCTTTCGGGGTACACCGCCGGAAGCAGATTATCATGAAGCGTGCTGATATTAGCCGCCGGCTTGAAGCCTGCGTCTTCAATTACTGAGACCATATCGCTGAGTGTGACCGAAGACTGTACAGCCTGACAGTTCTGAGCTTCACTGACGGAAGAGGCATAGTTAACAGCTCCTCCCTTCACTTTCAGCGGTACTTCAACAAATTCTATCCTTTCATCGGTCGGCAGTGCATGAAGAGCTTTTTCAAGTGTACTCAGACTCTCGATGTCCTTAACATTAAGAGCCGCCGCACTATATCGCTCGTTCACAGCATTTTCACCTGATGACGCACCTTCTTTTCCGGTATCGTCAGTAGTCTCCGGAAGAGCGGGTGCAGGTTTATCACCCTTATGATGAGTAAGGTTTATGATAGGTTCAGCGGCACTGTAGCCGATGAAGCCTATACCGCCTATCAGCAATACGGTAAGAAGCCCCGACACCATCTTGCCGAATGTACTCTTGCCGTAATAATTCTTTTCTTTGGTTTTGTAGATTTTCCTTCCTTTGTTCTTGCGTTTCATTTATTGTACTCCTAATAAAGTGTATAAGCGCATTTTTTTATCTTAGCGCATAAACTGCCATAGAGATAAGTCCGAGGTAGATGAGCATTGCAGGTCCGCCTCTGAACGATGCCGGAACTTTCGACGAATTGAGCTTCCTGTATGCCGCTGTGAGAATGAACGATGCAAGTATGAAACCTGTTCCTGCCTCAGCACCTGCTAAAACATAGCTGAAGAAAGAGTCAAGCGATGAATAGGTCTCAGCACGTTCTGTCACCGTGAAGAGAGTTCCCATAACAGCACAGTTGAAAGCAGAAAGATGAACATATTTCCGCGCTGTTGAAAAGAGTTTTCCGCCCGCGAAATACAAGCCGGCAAGTATACCGATGTAAAGTATACCTATTATTAATGTGTAAAGGAACGGTGTGAGGTCAGCCGCTCCGGCAGGCAGAAGTCTGTTAATAAAATAAGCTGCACCTGAGCCTGCTGAAGTGAATACTGATATAGTAATAGCAGTCCACAGGAGATTCTTCCTGTTTCCGGCAGCAATAAAGAGTGTACTCGTGCCGAGTGCCTGCATGAGTATGAGGTTAGTCGAGAGAAGGACTACGAACTCAGCTACTATGAACATCGCCGTCACCTCCGTCTCTGTTTTCACGTCTTATAACTGAACGTATACCGCGGTAAACTCCGCAAAAGAGTCCGAGGAATATAAAGCCGCCGAACGGCAGACCGAGTCCGCTTATGAGGGTATTCATGTCAACTACCCTGCCGTAGATCGTACCGCTTGAAAAGAGTTCGCGCAGGAAAGCAGTGATAAGCATTACCGCATCAAATCCTAAAATATAGAATACCAGTGATGCCGTCATCTGTGTTCGTTTCATGCTGCGGAACTTTGTCTGCGGCTGCAAAACGATAAGCGAATTCGCAGCAAGCAGCGGGAAGTATATTCCAACGCGGGTCACAACTTCGGGAAAGAATCCCTGTGCGACACTCTTTACGGGAATGTATACAACAGATGAAATAACCGCATATATAACGGACTTTGCAGCATACGGCAGTTTTTTCGGGACAAATGAACCTAAAAACACCGATATAAAGGTTATCGCAGAAAACGCATAAATAAGTGCGACAGCGTTTCTAATCGTATTGCCGCAGACTATTACAGGCGATATTACCATAAGTGCCGATAAAACCGTATTATCGCCGATGAGTCCGTCAAAAACGGCTGTTTTCTTCTTATTCATCAGCTGCCGCCTCCTCTCCTGATGAGGTTACAGCCGCAGCTGCAGAAAGTTCCTCCTGCTCGACAGTTTCTATGTGCTTTTCGAGGTTCTTGAATCCGAGGGCAACAGGAGTGAACACGAGTGATATGAGGACTATCGAATTCTCCTTCGCTGTTGTGATAGTGAGGATATATGAGAACGCTGCAATAAAAAAGCCATAGAAAAATGCGAAATATC
>Ga0256407_10007964_pt1 | contig 15717 bp, 16 predicted proteins | sample RumenRJG_04DNA_FD_193489 | JGI IMG/M metagenome (GOLD analysis project Ga0256407, IMG submission 193489) | Bovine rumen microbial communities from Lethbridge, Alberta, Canada - RJG_04 | ecosystem: Host-associated > Mammals > Digestive system > Stomach > Rumen | place: Canada: Alberta...
GAGTGTTGGCAGAAATTTTTAATTTTTAGATGCCGTTCATTTTTTTATTAATTTCACGACTTTTTTTTAAATTTTGTTCAAATCAGATAATCCTATTTTTTAAAGTTAAATTTTTCCCTTGTTTTTTAGTTTTGCAATCGGAATTAATGTAAATTTAAGCATACTATGTTTATATTTGTTAATATTTCATAATTCTAACTTATTAGTATTTATTCTTACTATAAGTTATTAAAATCTATTTATATTAGTAATTACATATATATAATCAATTGTAATTAATTTTACATTTGTTTAAATAAATATATTGGGTTTTGATTACTATGATTTCAGATTGTAAAATTTTAATAGATTTTAGTATAGAAATTGGCAAAATGGAGGATGAATTCCAGCTTATGTATTTTGCATCAGCAATTGTTGATGGTGCTTTTGATTTCTTTAAAATAGAACGAAAAGTGTCAAATGTTGGAAGACCGCCATTTGACCTCAAAGATATGATTAAACTGATTTTTTATGGATATATTAATAAAATAACAAGTACTGTGACATTATCGTATAATGCCAGATACAATATGTTGTACAATATTATTTCACATGGATTAGAACCAAGTGATCGGACCATTCGAGATTATTGCAAGTATTTCCAATCAATTTACCAATTAATAATGAGTTTCATATTAATTGTAGCAAATAAAATTGGTTTAACTGATTATGAACATATTGCAATTGACGGTACAATTAAAAAAGCATATAATTCACCGTTCAATATAATTAAAGAAAAAGATCTTAGATTATTGATAAAGCATTATATGGTGCAAAAATTAACAAAAGAAGAAATTAAAAAACTTAGGAGAACAGCAAGGAAATTTTTAAATGATAAATCAAAAACAGATGAAGAAAAAGTGAATATTCTTTTTCATTGGTGGCACTTGCTAGATTATTCGGGCCAGACATCGCTTGCTTTGAATGATCATGATGCCAGGTTAATGAAAACAAAGGATAATGGCCAAAAATATCCTAAATTTTCATTAAACATTCAATTGGGAACAGATACCAAATCTAAATTGATTTGTGGAGTGAATGCCGTTCAAAATCCAACAGATCATTATCAAATTCCTGCATTAATGAATCAGATACTCACTAATTTAAATTCCAAACCAAGCAAAATTAGTGCCGATACGATTTATTTAACATTAGCAAATTTGAATTATTTAGATAATTTCAGCATATCTGCTTTAATTCCAACATCACAGCAAAATAGAAAAAATTCTAATAATTTACCAGAAAATCTATTTGCTATTGATTATTTTGTATTTGATGAATATAAAAATGTTTTTATCTGTCCCAAAAATCAAGAATTAACTCTTGATGGTGCATATCCCGCACCACAAGAAAAAGGAGGGGGAAATAAAATCAAATTAGTTTATTCCAACTACGAAGCCTGCCAAAAATGGAAATACAAAAGAAAATGCTACAAAAAGAACCACAGAACTATAACTAGATATGTGCACGAAGTTACATATAAAACTGAACGATTAATGTCTTCAGAAGAAGGAATAAAAGAATATAAACTACTTTCAAAAACTGTGGAAGCACATAACGGGACTTTTAAAAGAATATATCATTATGATAACATTCCCATAACTGGATTAAAAAGAGTCCAGAACCTGATGTTCACCATTGTGGCATCATATAATTTAATAAGATTATTTAATCTCATTAAAGAGAAAAATATGGATTTATATTCAGTTATTAGTTTAATAAAGTTCATATCATTAACATAAAACTAGTACAATAAAAAATGAGAGTATGAAAAATGTTCAAAATTAAATAATTTTTGCCAACACTCAAAGCATATAAAAAAAATGGTAGAGCATTTGACAACTATTATTTTTTAACACTAAAAATTCTTGAATTAAATTTATTAGAAAATTTTCAATCTCAAGAAAAATTGTCTAATTTTAGTAGAAAAAAGTCGAGATTCAAAATTCAATGTTTACTGTATCGCCGTCTTTTAAATTGAGTTTATCTCTTAACTTGTCCTGAGCAATGAATTCCAAATAATTTTCAGTGTGTTCTGTTTTAGCCGGAAATACAATAGCTCCAGTAATTTCATCATTTAAAATAGCTTTAATGTATTTGACAGCACCAAAACCTTCTTCAGGTTCAATAATATTTTCACAGTTATTCTTTACTTCATTAATATGGTTTAAATACTCATCAGGAACAATGACATTCAAAGTTCCAGGATATGGTTTAAAACCGCAGTTGTTTAAAAAATTATTAACATAAAAATCCTGTGAAAGAAAAAAAGCTGCTTTTCCCAAACCTGTTGTAACTTCACCATTAATTTTCATCAAATGACCTCTCAATTATACTTATATTTTAACATATTTATATTAATTATTAAAAACAAAGATAATAACAATAATATTTTGAAAGGTATTAAAATGGAAGTCAAAAATTTTCAAACAGATGTGTTGATTGTTGGATCAGGTGGGGCTGGTTCAAGAGCAGCTATTGCAGTTGATGATGCTGGTCTTAAAGCAACTATTGTATCTAAAGGATTATCATTTAGATCCGGTTGTACTGGAATGGCTGAAGGTGGATATAATGCTGTTTTCAAAGCTGTAGATAAAGAAGATTCAATAGATGCCCATATGAAAGATACTCTCAAAGGAGGAAGTTATCTTAACGACAAAAAATTAGTCGAAATTTTAGTTAATGAATCCCCCAAAAGACTAATTGATTTGGAAAATTATGGTGCATTATTTGACAGACAGGAAAACGGCAATATAGCACAAAGACCATTTGGCGGTCAAACATACAGAAGAACTTGCTTTCAAGGAGACAGAACTGGAGCCGAATTACTAAACGCACTAAAAGAAGAAATAATCAGAAGAGATATTGAATGTATAGAAGAAGTAATGATTACTTCTCTCATCCAGGATGGTCTTCAAGTAATAGGAGCAACAGGATTTGACTTAAAAGATTCCAGCTTAATCTATTTTAAAGCAAAAGCTGTTATATTTGCCAGCGGAGGAGCTGGCCAATTATACCCTGTAACTTCCAATACCTTTCAAAAAAATGGAGACGGATTTGCAATAGCATATAGAGCTGGAGCTAATCTTATTGATATGGAACAAGTTCAATTCCACCCTACAGGAATGGTAACTCCAAAATCAAAAAGAGGAGTATTAGTAACTGAAGCCGTAAGAGCGGAAGGCGGAATATTATTAAATAAAGATGGTGAACGTTTCATGTCAAAATATTCACCTGAAAAAATGGAACTGGCTACCCGTGATGTTGTTGCAAGGTCAATTTATCAGGAAATTATTGAAGGACGGGAAAGCGAACATGGGGGAGTATATCTTGATATTTCACACCTGGATGATGATTTAATTGATGAAAAATTAGAAACAATGGTTTTGCAATTTGAAAATGTAGGAGTCAACATTAAAAACGAACCGATAGAAGTTGCTCCAACAGCACACCACTTTATGGGTGGTATTAAAATTAATACTGATGCATCTACATCCATTCCAAATTTATTTGCTTGTGGTGAAGTTTGCGGTGGAGTTCATGGCGCAAACCGTTTAGGCGGTAATGCTTTAGCAGACACTCAGGTATTCGGTAAAATAGCTGGTGAAAGTGCAGCTGAAATCGCAAAAAATACCGAATTGAAAAGCAATGAAGAAATGTTTTTAGCTGAAAAATCAAGAATTGAAGGATTGATAAAGCCTGGTTCTATTAAAGCATTGAAATTTAAAGAAAATATTAAAGAATTAATGTGGGAAAAAGTAGCTATTGTACGTGAAGAAAAAACATTGAACGAAGCATTGAAAGAATTACAGGAAATGCAAAAAGACTTAGAAAAGCTTGATGTATCAGATAAAGATCAATACAATAGTGAGCTATTAACAGCCCTTGAAGTAATCAATATGGTTGAAATCTGTATATTAATTGTAAAATCCGCTATTTTACGTCGTGAAAGTAGAGGAGCCCATTACAGAAGTGACCATCCGCAAAGCATTGATGCCTGGAAAAGAAGTATAATAATAAATAAAAATAAAATAAAATTTGAAGCTAGATAGCTTTAAGCTCATCAATAGCTTCTTTTGCTTTTTTATAAATATCCTGTTCATCTAATGTAGTTAACTGTCTATTTTCCATCAATATTTGACCATTACAAATAGTAGTATCTACATTAAATCCATTAGCAGCATAAATAATATTAGAACTTAATTTAGAACTATCAGGAATCATATTTGCATTATTTGTATCAATTAAGATTAAATCAGCTTTTTTACCGACTTCAATAGTTCCAATTTCATCATCTAAACCCAGTGCTTTTGCACCCTCAATAGTTCCCATTGCTAAAGCTTCATCTGAATTTAAAGCTTCAGGATCAAGAGTTGATACTTTTTGAAGTAAACTAGCTGTTTTTAACTCTTCAATAATATCTAAATTATTATTTGATGATGCTCCATCAGTTCCAATAGCAACACAAATATCATTATCTAGTAATTTTTTAACTGGAGCTATTCCTGATGCTAATTTCATGTTACTGCATGGATTGTGGGAAATTTTAACATCATGTTTTTTAATGATTTCAATTTCTTCATCGCTTAACCATACACAATGAGCACATAATACATCAGGGCCTAAAAATCCAATAGAATCTAAATATTCAAATGGTCTTAAGCCTTTTTCTGCACTTACATCATCTATTTCTTTTTGAGTTTCACTTACATGAATATGAATTTTTATATTATTTTCATCGGCTAACTTTCTAACTTCTTTTAATAATTCTTCAGAAGCTGTATATGGTGAATGAGGTCCGAAAAATACTTTAATTCTACCATCTGCAGTATTATGACAATTTTTAAATAAATTCATGTTTTTTTCGATTTCAGCCTTTCTTTTTTCTTCGTCGCCAAAATCAATCATTCCATATGATAATACTGCTCTTATACCTGACTCTTCTACAGCTTTTGCAACATCTTCCATGTAAAAGTACATATCTGAAAAGGTTGTGGTTCCTGATTTAATTAATTCAACTGCACCTAAAAGAGCACCTATATAACAATAATATTCATTAAGATTTGCTTCCATTGGCCATATATTATCATTCAGCCATTCATCAAGGCTTAAATCATCGGCTAAACCTCTAAACAATGCCATTGATAAATGAGTATGTGTATTTACAAATCCTGGAAGTAAAATTTTATCTTTTGCATCAATGATTTTGTCTACATTATCCTGTGCAATTTCTTCATCAATTTTATAAATTAAATCATCTTTAATCAATAAATCTTTTTTTACATTTATATCCTTTTCCGGATCTAAAATAATTGCATTTTTAATTAATATTGTATTATTTGCCATAATAACACCTAAAAAAATAAAAAAAGTAATTAACTTATAAAAATTATAAGTTTAATTCATTTACTGCGAATTTAATATCCTCAGCTTTAATAGTTTTACGTTTTGCTAATTTTGCTGCTTCGTTAGCTTTAATAGCAATGTTACGTGCGATTTCTTCTAATGCTTCAGCTAATTCAACTTTTGCATCTTCACTTACTCTTTCTGCACCAGTATCTTTAATGATTCTAGCAATAGGAGCTTTTGGTATATCTGCCATATTTTTCACCTCACTAAAATTCAATTATTAACTTATGAGCAAAAATATTTTCATAAGCTATTGTAATGTATTGAACAACAATATATTTAAATATTTTGGAATTTTAAGGATAACCTAAAAATATTTCAAATGAAAAAAGTATTTTAAACAGTGTATATTAAATTAATATATAAAGAAATGATTGGTGTAGAAATGAAATTAAAAATTGCCGTTCCATCCAAAGGAAGAATAAGTAATCCATCATTAGATATTTTAGAAAAAGCCGGATTAGGTTTAAAGGATAATAATAATCGAAAATTAATATCAAAAACCCATAATAAAAATATTGATGTAATGTTTGCAAGAGCATCAGATATTCCAGAATTCGTATCAGACGGGATTGTTGATATGGGAATAACCGGTATTGATTTAATACAGGAAAGCGAAAGTGAAGTTATTGAATTGAGTGATTTAAAATTCGGTCAAACAAAACTTGTTTTGGCATCCCCTGAAGATTCAAAAATAAACTCAATTAATGATGTAACTTCTGAAATGACAATAGCTACTGAATTTCCTACATTAACAAAAAAATACTTAAGAAGTCATGATTTAGAACCTAAAATCGTTAAATTAAGTGGATCAACAGAAATTGCTCCATTGATTGGAGTTGCAGATTTAATTACTGACTTAACCAGTACCGGAACCACATTAAAAATGAATCATTTGAAAATCATTGATACAATATTAGAAAGTACTATTGTTTTAATAACAAATAAAGAATCATTAAAAAGTAAAAAACAACTTATTGAAGCAGTTAATAGAAGCATTAAAGGAGTAATTGATGCTTTTGGAAAAAAACTTATAATGATGAATGTTAAAAGTAAGGATTTAGAAGAAGTGAGAAAATTAATGCCGTCAATGGAAGGGCCAACCATATCAGAAGTTTTATCAAAAGAAAAAACTGTCGCAATACAGGCAGTTGTTGATGAAGATCAAGTATTTGAACTTGTAAACGATTTAAGAAATGCCGGTGCTAAAGATATTCTTGTAGTACCGATTGAAAGAATAATATGAAAATTGCCATAATATATTCAACATTGATTGAAGATTCAAAAGAATCAGCTAAAATATTAAAGGAATTAATTAATTCAGAAGTTGTGCTTATTTCAATTAAAAATGTTAAAAGTGAATGTCTTTTGAAGTATAACCTTATTATTTTAGGCGGGTCAACCTACAGTAATAAAGTTCAGGGAGTTTTCAAAAGATACATGTCACGAAATATTAGAACATTGCTCGAAAAACCTCATGCATTATATCTAAATAGTGATGAAAATATAGACATAAACATCAATTTGAATAAAGTATTTACAAGAGAAATTATAGAATCTTCAATTGTATGTTCAAACTTTGGTTATAATATTAACACAGATACAGGAAACTTCTTAGAAAAAAGAAAAACTAAAAAAATCATTCAAAATAATAATAATGAAATACCTTCTCTAAACAAAAGAAAAATCAAAGAATTTGCAAAAGTCATTAATGATTTAATTAAAAAAAGGGTTGATTAAAATTTTTAATATTAAAAACATAATATCAATAAAGGATTTTGAAAGAGCAGACATTGACTATATTTTAGACGAAGCTTCAAAATTGGAAAACATTGCCAAATCAAGAGAAGTCTGCGAAGATTTAAAAGGAAAAATTTTAGGATTAATGTTTTTTGAACCATCCACAAGAACAAAAATGTCATTTGAAACAGCAATGAAAAGATTAAGTGGAGAATTTATAGGTTTTGAAAACACAGGCTCTTCAAGTGTATCTAAAGGAGAAAGTATAGCAGATACAGCTAAAATGTTTGAAGGATATTGTGATGCACTAGTAATAAGACATGAATTGGAAGGAGTATCAAAATTTATTTCAGATTTAGTGGATGTTCCTGTTATCAATGCAGGTGATGGAGCAAGTCAACACCCAACCCAAACATTACTTGATTTATATACAATAAAACAGGAAATCGGATCTATTGACAATTTAAAAATTGCATTAATCGGAGACTTGAAATATGGACGTACTGTTCATTCACTGGCTAATGCATTAACATTATATGATAATGTGGAACTTTACTTTGTATCTCCACCAGAATTAAAAATGCCCCAGGAAATACTTCATGATTTGGATAAAAAGAATATGACCTATACTGAAGTATCAAACATTTCAGATATTATTGATAATGTTAACGTGTTATATTTAACCAGAATTCAAAAAGAACGTTTCGGAGACATTGAAGATTATCTGAAAATAAAAGGAGCATATATTATTAACAAAAAGATGTTAGAAGGTAAAGATTTAATCGTTATGCATCCTTTACCTAGAATTGATGAAATAGATGGTGATGTGGATGATACTAAATACAATAAGTATTTCACCCAAGCAGCTAATGCTGTTCCTGTGAGAATGGCTATTTTAAAAACATTAATTAAAAATAATCCTAAATAGATGAATATAAACTTGATTCAAGTAAGTCTTCATCACATTGAAGTTTAATGATGTTTGTTCTGCCTTTTCCACGACCGCGTGAAATGGTATTTGTTGAAATAATACCTAACATTTCAAGTTCGTTAATGAAATCGAAAATTCTTCTATAGGTAACAGCATCCTTTTTAGATACTTCACTATATGCTTCATATAATTTTCCAGAAGTTATTTCTTCTTTTTCATTAGTCAAGTTTAAAATAGCTTCTAAAACTCTTTGTTGTTGAGTTGGAAGTGTTTTTACAACATCAACAAATTTATCATGTTCAATTCTATCTTTTGCCATTCTGACATGTGAACTTTTAATAGTGGATGAACCTTCTTCTTCAGCTATAAAACCTGAAGTTTTCAATAAATCCAATGCAAATCTAGCATCACCTTCTTCCTTAGCAGCCATTGCAGAGCATAAAGGTATTACATCACTTTCAACAACACCTTCATTAAAAGCTAAGTTAGCCCTTTCTGTTAAAATATCAGTTAACTGACTTGCGCCATATGGAGGAAATACAATTTCCTTATCATTTAAACTACTAGTTACTCTTGATTTGATTAATCCTTTAAAATCCAAAAAGTTACTGATTGATAAAATTGAAACATTATCTGTTCTTGTTAATGTATATAAAATTCCATCCCCATCTTTATCAAGCAAAATATCAATTTCATCTAAAATGACAATTAAAATAAGTTTTTTTCCAAAAGCATTTGTCTTGAATATATCGCGGAAAGTGTTTACTACTTCCGCTTTAGTCCATCCCCTGTGGGGAACGTCACGTCCAAGTTTTTGACATAATTGAGCTAAAACCTGATATTCTGTTGTATAATCAGTACATCTGATATATTCAATTTTAATAAATACATCTTGATCTGCTGAAAATTCCAATAATTGGGAACGTGCAAATTTTGCTGCTGCTGTTTTACCTGTACCTGTTTTTCCATAAATCGTAATGTTTGATGGTGTTACATCATTTAACGCGTCAACCCAATAACGTGCTATTTGAGTTACCTGATCTTCTCTGTGTAATAACCTTTCAGGTAAAAACCTATGGTCCAAAGGTTTTTTATCCTTAAAGATTACATTTTCATTTTGAATGTTTTCAAAAATATTTGCCATTTCCTCACCCATAATAAATTATAATAAAAATAGAAAAATTACGTAAGTATAATTTCTAGTGATAATATATAATTAAGCTATTTAATAAACTTTTTCATTGAAAAATTGCTTAAATATGCTAAAATTGTGTATAATGTAAAAAATTAAATACATGATATTTATTATTTTATTTGTTAAATAGATAAGAAGTTTTATTTCATCATAAAAAAGCAATAATAATTCTTTATTCTTAATATAAATAAATTAAATTCAATTATGTATTTTAGAAAAATAGAGTTCCATTTCAATTATAAAAGTAGTATTTCAAATGTAAAAATTAAGCATAAACCATGTAAATCATTCCCCATTTGGCTTATAGAAAAAAATTTTAATAAATTTATCATGATTTATCATAGAGAGTGAGAGATGTGTTTCAAGTGTAAAGAAATTTTGTAAAAAAACAAAATCATGACATAGATTTCAAGTGTAAGTAAAAATTTCAATTTTAAAAATAATGTTTAAATTAAAAATAAATGAAAATAAAGTGTTTATTTTAGATTTTAAGCAAAAAAAATTAAGGTTGGTTTCAAGTGTATTTTTCACTTGAAATATACCTCTTCATTCAAAATATACCTTCGTTAATGTTTCACTTGAAATAGATGTCCGTCTCTCTAGATGAACATAGAATTCTCATTTGAAGGTTCAGTAGGTGCATTTTGCACAGTACCAAAAGTCTTTTCAATTAACCATACACACTGAATTTTGGATTTAAATACCCTTTTAAGAGCATCAAATAAAGTATTTTTAGTTATGCCATCATCAAATATTTGATAAGTAATAACATATTGCTGTAACAGGTTGGTATTTTGATCAACAGCTAATTGACAGTCAACTAAAAATTGGTTAATAGCCATATTAACATCTAATAAAAAATCACTTCTTTCCTTAGAAGAACTGTTATTCATTAACTCTAAATGCTGAGGTGAAACCTGAGTTGCACAAGCAATAAGAACAAAATCTTTACCTTTTGGTCTTACAACATCCATTATATTATCGTTAGGAAACTCAATGATATAGTGAAAATCAGCATTGTCATCTAGTTTTTTTTCTCTAAATATTCCTTCATCTACAATCCAGTCTTTTATTTTTTCTTCCTTAATCATGTTATCACAATTGTATTTTTAATTAAATAATAAAATATTTATTTTTTTATTATAAATATTATTTATTATGTTAGAAGTTTATTATTTTATTATTATATCTTTTTTTATTAGTTTAATTATAGATTTATTTTACGGTGAACTTCCAACTAAAATACATCCTGTTGTTATAATAGGAAAAATCATTGGTTTTTTCAAGAAGTTATTTATTAAGTATCATAACAGATGGTCTGGTTTTTTCACAACTCTTTTTACAATTGTTTTTTCATGCTTAATTCTATCCGTTGTCATGTTTATCTCATCAGTCAATGAATATTTATTTATTATTATATTTTCTATTGTATTATCACAAACATACTCTATTAAAATGTTATTATCCACAGCCAAAGATATAGAAAATGATTTAAAACAGGATTTAAACAAAGCAAGACAATCAGTTTCCTATCTTGTCAGTCGTGATACTGATGAGCTAACAGAAAGCTTTATTGTTTCTGCAACAATTGAAAGCATGACAGAAAACATAACTGATTCATATGTTGCTCCGGTTTTTTATTTTATTGTTGTTTCAATAATTTTTATGATATTAAACATTGATTATTATATGATTTTATTGTTCGTTCCATTCATTTACAGAATTTCCAACACTCTTGATGCAATGCTTGGATATACTACAGATGAATTAATTGACATAGGTTTTATTCCAGCAAAGTTAGATGATTTTTTAAATTACATTCCATCAAGATTATCAGGATTATTTGTTGTATTATCTGCTTATTTGTTAAGATATGATGGAAATAATGCTTTTAAAATAATGAAAAGAGATGCCAGAAAATGTCCAAGTCCCAATTCCGGCTATACTATGGCATCAACTGCAGGAGCTTTAAATATTCAATTAGTAAAAAAAGACACTTATATTTTAGGTGACAATACAAATGAAATTAATGTCTCAGACATTTCAAAAGCAATAAAATTAACATCCTTAACGATTGCATTATTTACAATATTTATATTAATTATAATGACAATATTTTATATGATAATATGAGATTAGCAATTTTATCTGTTTCTAAAAAAGGTTATGATTTATCATTAAAAATAAAAAATAAATTAGACAATGATTCAACAATAATAAAATGTGATATTTATCATAAAGATGTTAAGAATACTTTAAATTTATTGTTTTATGAATATGATGCTATTATTGCTATTATGGCTTCCGCCATATTAATAAGAAGTGTTTCACATTTACTTGAATCAAAAACAACAGATCCTGCTATTTTAAATATTGATGATAATGGAAATTTTGTAATTAGTATGCTTTCAGGCCATTTAGGCGGAGCAAATAAATTAACATATAAAATTGCTGAATTAATTAATGCAACACCTGTCGTTACTACTTCTACTGATGTAAATAAAAAATTAGGAATTGATGTTTTAGCTCGTGATTTATATTTATCAATTGATAATACAAAAGAGATTCTATATTTCAACAAATCCATTTTAGAAGGAAAAAAAATTTATTTTACACTTAATGATAATGAAAATTATGATTATTTATTAGATCATTTAAGTAATAATACACTTGAAATTGATGTTTCAATAAATTTTTCAGGTAATGTAAATAATGGTGAAATTGAAGCAGAATGTGATAATCATAAAATATTATTAAAGCCACGAAAAATTGTTTTTGGAATTGGATGTAGGCGTGGAAAAACAAGTAATAATATAAAAAAAGCTATTCAGACAGTATCAAATGATTTAAGTATTGATATATCAAGAATAAACATGTTTGCATCAGCAGAGATTAAAAAAAATGAGAAAGGTATACTGGACTTATCAAAAGAATTGGATATTCCTGTTAATTTCGTTGATCTGGATAAATTAAAATTATTCAAATCAAATGATATTCAAGAATCAGAATTTGTCATGTCAAAATTTCAAATTCCAGGTGTTTGTGAACCGTCAGCATTAATTACAGCAGGTTATGATTCAAAATTAATATATAAAAAAAGAGCTTTTGATGGTATTACTGTTTGTGTAGCATTATCCAAATAAAAAATAATTAAATAAATTAGATAGCTTCTAATTTAGATAATACTTCCCAAATTAAAGTTCTTGCATGAACAGGGATATTTGGATCATTACTAATTTCATCTAATTTTCCTAAGACAGTACTTATTCTAACTGACTGATCTTGGGTTTCATCTTTTAAGAGTTTATTAGATTCGTTAGCAGCTTCTCTGATGTTACGTGGAACACTATTTTCATTCATGATATATTCTAGTATTTCACAAACCTCGTCTATATTCTGATTGCTCATAAAAACTCCTCCTCCAAAATTAAATTAAAAAAAGTTTTAAAATAATATAAAAATATATGTTATTTCTTAATATATAATTGTTTGTGATTATTCGAGTATTAAAGACATAGAAAACTATATATTAAATTATTATATAATCTATATAATATGTCAGATGTAAGCAAAACCACAATAAATTTACCAATAGAATTAAAAAAAGAACTTAAAATTATGGCTATTCGTGAAGATACTTCATTATCAGGATTAATATTAAAAATGATTAATGAAGGATACGAAGCTAGGAAAAATAATTCAGTTGAATGATATTTATTCAATATCTTTAACTGAATTTAACATTATTGATATAAATTTAGTTTTTGCAGATTCTTCTATGAAAATTATTAGTGATTCTGTTTCTTTTAAATTTTTACCGGCACATAAAATGCCATGTTTTTTTAAAATTAATGCATCGTTTTCAATTATTTTTTCGGATGCTTTTAAAGCTAGTTCTTTACTGCCGGGGTTTTCATAATCTACGCTTGATAAGTTTATATTGTAGAATTTGGAATAATCCTCTAATATTTTTAGCTTTTCATAATTGAAGGAAAATCCTGTAGCATAAGGAGAATGTGTATGGATAATAGCATTTATATCATCTCTTTTTTTATAAATTCCTAAATGCATTCCGACTTCTGATGAAGGATCACCGTTTGTTAGTGAATTTCCATCCATATCAACTAAAACAATTTCTTTTTCATTTAATCCATTAATTGGCTTTAAAGTAGGTGTAATCGCTATATAATCACCAAGTCTAATACTTACATTCCCGGATTTACCGGAAACTAATTGTCTGTCATAAATGTTATTACAAACTTCTATTAATTTTGAAACATCATCATTCATTATCATCACTTAATCAATAAATCTGAATAATTTATATTGACCCTTATCTATCACAGGAACTTGAGCCGGTGTAGGTTCAATATTTTTTATTTTCTGATATTCTGTTTGAGTCTGGAATGTGCCTGAATTAATCAAATGAATACCATTATATTTTTTATAAGAATTAATATGGATATGGCCTGTATGGAAAATATCAGGAACTTTCTCTATAACTAAATAATCTTCTAATTCAGAAGCTAAAGGAGTTCTTTCACCATAAATTGGAGCTAAATGTCTTTTTCTTAAAAGTTCTTCCATCATCTGTTCATTTTTTTCATATGAAAGTCCTTTAATAGCCATAGGTAACTCATTAAAACTTTCTCCATGGTAAATTAAAACGTTAATACCATCAAGTGAGACTACTGCAGGATTACTTACAAATTCCACATTGTTAAGTTTATATAAAGATTTGGCATATTCTTCCGGAACAGCAGGCTGAGGTTCTGCAAGTCTTGAAGCATCGTGATTTCCAGGAGTGATTATAATTTTAATATCGCTTCTAATGTTTCCTAAAAATCTTGCAGCTTCTTCATATTGTTCGCGAATATCTTTAATTGACAATTCTTTATCCTGATTTGGATAAACACCAATACCATCTACTATATCTCCAGCAACAATCAGATACTTAATGTCTTCAGCTACTTTTCTTTGCTCTTCATTTCCATATTCACAGTTAATCCAATCAATAAACTTTTTAAAAGCATCTTCAAGAAAAGTTAAACTTCCAATATGAACATCAGATAAAAATACAATTCCAAAATCCATTTCCTTTTCTTCGATTCTTGTAACATCAGGATAAATTAATTGATTTGCTATTACAAAATCACCATCTTTATTTGCTATAACACCGACAACTTCATCTCTAACCAATTTTTCAGCATCAGCAAAGAGCTCTTCATTTTTATTGGAAAATAAAATGGATATTGATCCGGTATCATCTTCAAATTCTATAAATTTATGCCCGTTTTTAGTGGTTCTGATTTCTTTAACCATTAAAATTAAGTTTAATGTAGTTTGACCGTCTTCAATATCAGCAATTTTTGTAGTCATTTTTAAATCAGGTCTTTGTTTTAATATTTTACTTAATTTTTCATATCTTGATTGAAAATAGGTAATTAAGTCTCCAATCTCTCCGCTGGTATAGGATTTATTTGAACTGTCTTGCAGTACTTCAAAATCATATTCCACATTACTTTTTTCCAAATTTCTTTTAAACTGAATTTTAGCGTCTTCAATTTTTTCAGAATCCTCTTTTTTTACAATTCCTTCACTGGACTCATCTTTATCATTTGAAGTTTCTAATTTAGATTTTGGCTTGATTGAATCAGTATTTTTAACATCAGATTTATCTTTAGTTTCATCAGTTGATTCAACACCACTTTCCACTTCATGAGTATTGTCCTGTATTGCAGGTTCATCACTTGAAGTTGAAATGTTTCCTGTAATTTCATCAATTGTTTTCCCATTAACTGAAATTAAATCTACAGGTTTAAAATCATTACTTTTTAATTTAACTATTAATTCCGAAGCTAAATTAACTGGATTATTTGATTTCATTACTTTAGCATAAGCATCAGGTGATAAATTAATTCCTTTTTTTGCAAATTTAAGTAAAATGTTATTTGTCATATTAGTTAAAATTTTAATTTTTAATGTTTATAAACTTTGACAAAATTGGAAAGTTATATTTTTTATCCAGGTTATTTTTAAAAACCTGATAAAAAATGAATTAGAAAATAAGATTTTAAAGTAATTATTACTTCGATTAAAAATCAATTAATGATAAAACATAAATTTGGGACTGTCAATTTGTTAGGACTTTTGTTAATATTTAGTGTTTATTTTTTCAAAGTCCGTTTTCCAGTCTTCTTTTAATTTTTTAATTCCATATTTTTCGTTAAATTTATATAATTGGTCATGGTTTAAATTTTATAATTTTTCATTTTTTTTACTTTTTTCATGATTTTTTCCAGTTAATTTTTCTTTAATTTTAATTTAAATCATAAATTTTTTTTTAAATTAATGATTTGATTTTTTTAATAATTAATGTTTGATTTTGAGTTCAATTAATTAT
>Ga0256407_10007967_pt1 | contig 15715 bp, 8 predicted proteins | sample RumenRJG_04DNA_FD_193489 | JGI IMG/M metagenome (GOLD analysis project Ga0256407, IMG submission 193489) | Bovine rumen microbial communities from Lethbridge, Alberta, Canada - RJG_04 | ecosystem: Host-associated > Mammals > Digestive system > Stomach > Rumen | place: Canada: Alberta | collected...
GTTTTTTTATTTAGAGAATTAATTTTTTTTTAAATAATATTTTTAAAATAGTATTTTTATTTATTAGGTTATAATTTTTGAGAAAATTAAATTTTTTTTTAAAACAAAAATTTTTCTATTTTTTTATTTAATTATCTTACAAATTTATTTTTTAATTTATTTTTTTATTGTTTAACTATTATTTAAATAATTAATAAATTTCTTTCAAATTTAAAAAAGAATTTATTAATAATATTTAAAAATGATAAATAAAAAAACTAAAGGAGTATTAACCTTAATAGGTACTGTAATTACACATTTAATAATAGGTAATATTTTAGGTTTTAGTAATTTAATTCCATATTTAAAATCTTATCTATATTATCAAAAGTCAAATATTAATGAAGATGATTTATTATTTATTACTCCAATAGCAGTATCAATATCAAATATATTACCTATATTAACAGGATTACTAGATAATTTTTATGGAACAAAAGTGTTATTAATTTTTGGTATGATTATACTGGTGATATCACAAATGTTAGTATATAATTATATGACTAATTATAAAATTTTGGTAATAGCATATATTTTATTTGGAATTTGTAATAGTTTAACATATTTACCAAATTTAAAAAATTGTTGGAAATATTTCCCAAAGAAAAAAGGATTAGTTACTGGTTTAGTTCTTTCATCTTTTGGTTTATCTGCTTTTATTTTTACTGCTATAGGTGATTATATGATAAATCCTTATTCCAAACCTAAAAATAAAAATAAAATATATAATGAAGAAATTTCATATAAATGTCCAGATTTTATTAAATTTTATTTATATTCAATTTGTGTAATGGGATTTTTAGCATCAAACTTAGTATTTACTTTTAATGATGAAAATAATGAAAAAGAAAAAAAAGAAAATGAAACTAATGCAATTTATTCATCTTTAGATGAGCCAATTTTGAATTTCGATAAAATTGAAAAAATGAAAATAAATGATGAAACATATAGTAAAACATTAGAAAAAGATATTAAAACAAAATTAGAAAATAATTATCCCTCATTATGTCAATGTATATTTTCTAAAGATTTTTTAATATGTTTAATAATTGTTACTTGTACAACATTATTTGCCAATTCATTACCAAATGTATATAGAACATTTGGAAGTAAGAAAATTAATAATGAATATTATTTACAAATTTTATCAAAATGTTTTACATTATTAAATACAATAGCAAGAATAATTTGGGGATTGATATTAGATAAATTTGGTTTTACAAAACCTTATTTTATTATATGTATAAATCAAATTATTTGTAGTGGATTTTTTTATCATGCTGCATCTTCAATATTAACTTATTATTTAGTTTGTTGTTTTGGTGTTCTTAGTTTTGCAGGTCATTTTATTCTTTTTCCAAATTTAATAAATAAAAAATTTGGAGTTGATAATTCTGTTATTTTATTAGGAATATGTGGATTTTTAATTGCCTTTACTAGTTTATTGGGACCTATTTTAATTAAAATAATTATTCATAAAACAGAAGATTATTTTATATATTTTATCTTAAATAGTTGTGTAACTATTGTCTCTGCCATATTAATTTGGTTTATTAAATATGAAAAATATGAAATTAAAAATATATAAATAAAAAATATTTTAACACATTTTTTATATTAATTTATTTTATAATCTTATAAATGCAATTTAATTTCCTATTATTTTATCTTGTCATTTTAAACTTCAAAAATATTTTTTCAAAATATACTACAAATTCTCCTGTTTTTTGCCTTTTAGGAAAAACATGTGAACTAATAATATCAAAAGATAGTACTGAAAATTGGGATGATAATATGAATGAATGTAAATTAAATGAAGATAAATGTTCTTTAAATTATGATACCAATAATGGAAGTACAATTTTTGATTTTCATCTTTTAATTTTCAATGTAATTATTTTTACTTTAAATAATGAAGATAATAATTTAAAGATAACAATTCAAAACTATTCAAATTTAAATAATTTATCAATAACTGCAATAATAGAAGATGATTATGAATATAATGATGAAGATATTATTTTATTCAAAAAAGGATATGAAGAATTAGAAGGGGATTTATTATTTTCTTTGGAAATAGATGAATCAATGATAGTTCCAAAATCTCCAGATTCAGGATCAATATATTTCCCTTTTATAGATTCAATTTTATATTTTCCAAATATAATTTCAACTATTGAAGAAATATCAACTACTTTTAAAATAATAATACAATCTAATGATATTGATAACATTGATAATAACTCTTTTATAATTAGTAATCCTTCCAAAACATTTAATGAATTATTGATTTTTTCAGAAAAAGAGAATGATAATTTATTTTTTGAAAGTAACAAGAATTTTACATTCCCTGCTTCACATGACATTTTAAATTTTATTATCACATATGATACATATATTTTTACTAATAAACAAATAAAAAATATTCAGATATATCCATTTGATATTTCAATAGGAACATCCATATTTCTTGTTGGATTTGAAACAAAAGATACAAATGTGAATTTTATTACTGAAATGAATGATACTATTAATTTTGAAGAAAATGATTTTTTTTTAATGAATATTAAAGATAATGAAAATATAATAGAAAAATCAATTTATTACTCAGAAGATAATCACTTACTATCTATTTCATATGATGAATATGGAGATTATGATATTTATATAAATTATATTGATTATTTTATAAAAACTTCTGCTAAAATAAGTATATTATATCCAATTGAATTAGATCAAAGTGCCAATGAAAGATTCTTTTCTCCTTATAAAGTAATTTTAAAATTCAAAAACATAATTAGAATAGATAATATTATTGTATATATCACCAAGGATGATAATTCAATTGAAACAATAACTAATTTTTCATTACAAAATGATGGAAAAACATTAATTTTAAATAATGATATTACCGAATCTGGGAATTATAAAATTACTATCAACAATAAACAAATAAGTTTAGATAAAGTTGACTATTTTTTAACAATTTATGAAGAAATAAAACTTGAAAAAAAATATTTGCATATATTTGATTCCATTTTAGTCGATTTTCCTACTAATACTATTGATATTTTGTTAAATAATGAATCAATTAATCAAGAAAATATTGATATTACAATGCCTAGCATTTTAATCACAATAACAGAATATGGATTAAATAATATTTCTCTTAAATTAGATAATGATTCAATTTATGATGTTGGTGGAATATATGCAATTTCTCAAAATTATTTTAGTCTTAAATATTCTGAATGTATAATAGGTAATCAGGTAATAGAAGATAGTGAATTTGAAATAAAAACTGATAATAAGATTACAGAATTTATAGATGTTTCAGATTTATATTATTCATATCAAAAAATAGGAAATGATGAAATAATAGAAAATATATTTCCTGAAAATAAAATTTTTAAAATACCATTTGAAAATAATTCTAATTATATAATAAATATTTATGAAAAAAATTTTGATAATTTTTTTCATGAAGTGATCATTGGACCTAAATATACAGATTATGTTATATTAAGTCCATCATTTAAATCATCAATTATTTTTTATAATGTAACATGCAAATTTCAAAATTTAATTGCTAATAATACAAAAGAAGAATATTTAGAAATTGAATGTCCAGAACTTATAAATAATTATTTGAATTGTTCTATACCAAATAATTTTACAAAATTTGGAAATTATTCAATTATGTATAATGGTTATATTTTAGATGAGATTAATATATCAGGAGATTTAACTACAAATGATCCAGAAATAATATTTAATCCAAATATATTAAAAGAAAATAAATTAATAGATTATACTTTAAAAGGAAATTTATTTGATGTAAATCAATTAGATTATATTCAATTTAATAATATTATAATATCAAATTTTTCATATGATGAAAATAATAATTCAAAATCATTTTCTTTACAATTACCAAAAGGTGTTTATAAACTAACAATTTTTACAAAAACTATGCAAATAACATCTTTAAATAACACTCAAATTTCGGTAGTAAATTCTAAAATAATTTCCATTCCTCATGAAATAACTTTGAGTGAATTAGATATTAATTGGATAAAATATAATGCTACCGGAAATACATTAAATTATATGTTTTTTAATGATGATTTTGAATTAAAAAGAAATTTTGATTTATTTTTAATATCCGAAACAGAAAAAATTACTCCTCTTAAAAATGATGTTTTGGTAAACGCAAAACAATGCGTAATTTTACTTAAAAATGATCCAATTGGAATATATAAAATATTATTAGTAAATAATGAAACAAATGAAAGTTTTGTTACAACAGATATTATAATTATTTCAAACAATTCTAAACCTAATTTTGATATATATCCAAAATATATAATATTTTTAAATGATTCTTCTATAATTAAAACATATCTTTCATTAGAAGAGAATTATTCTGAAATTATTGGTGTTAAATGTAGTTCAAATTCTGAACTTTTATATCCAGAAAATGAAAAAGAATTTGAAATATATTTACATAAAAATGATATTTGTTATTATTATACAAAATTTGGGGATGAGATATTTAAAATTTCATCAATTGATTTTAATATATTTGAATATTATAATCAATTTCTTATCTTTGATGGGGATATAACAATAAATCAGTGTTATTTTTTGAATGATATAGTTAAACCAATTTTAAATTTTTCAATACCTAAAGCTATAACTGTTAATTCTGATGAATATTTTGAATATGTGGAATTGCTTCAAATTTATTTATTGTCAAAAGATAATGTAAAAATTGAATTTGAGTTCAAACCAAAAAGCATTTTCGAAGCTAAAGATGAATTAAAAGAAGGAAATTATAATTTGATAATTCAAGATCATTTTCATAATTATGTATGTAATATATCAAATTTTATAATCACTAATGCAGATTTTGATTCATTTGGTTCAATAAATTATTTAACAAAAAATAGTACTTATATAATTAAAAATTTATTATGTTCATTAGGTTTCTTTATTTATAATGATAATTATGAAAAACAATCTTGTAGTATAGAATCTATTTTAGTAAATAATAAATATCAAGAATCAATTATTTGTAATGATTTAAATGTAGGAAATTATTATTTATATATATTTTCACATCAAACTATTGAATATCCTATTCCATTTTATAGGACATTAATTGATGATCCAGCTATTTCTTTTTCAATAATAAAACCAAATTCATTGGAATTAATTGAAGGAATTGAAAATGAAATTCAAATTAAATCAACTGATTTTTATATTGATTATATTCAAACAATAACAATTTCTAAAGAACCTATAATAGATAACTCAAAAGAAGAAATAGAATATATTATTTTTAATAAAAGTAATTCTAAAAATAAGATTAATTTTGTTGCTGGGGATTATGCATTTTTTACAATTGAATCTCCAAATGAGAATTATATATATAAAATTATCTCAATTCTAGATATAAATAATAATATAAAAAATTTTTCAGATGATTCATTTACCCTAACAGTTATTTCCTGCTCAGTTATTCATAAACAATTTTTCATTAAAGATATAAATGATTCAATAAGAATTATATCATGTAAAAATGAAAGTTTATTAGATAATATTTTAGAATATTGGAATGATTATTATTCATCATCAAATAATCTTCCAATTGGATTTAGATTATGTGAAAAAAAAAATAATGATTTATATTGTTATTTAGAATCAGATAAAATAAAAACAATCTCAATTGAATTTTTTGATAAAAATTTTGAAATAAAATTTAATTCATATGAAATTACTGAATTATGTATTTATATGCCTAGTAATAAATCTATAGAAATAACATTATATGGAGAAAAAAATGAAAATTATATCTTAAGTTATAGTGGAGATAATAGTCTAAAATATATAGATTCTGAAACACCATATACTTTTCAAAATTTAAATGTAGCAAATTCACCAATTAGAATTATTGTAAATGATATTACACTTCCAGACACAATTCATTTATATAATAAATTAACTATTATAGAAAATACATATAAATCCAATAAAGATAATTTTCAATACTTTGTTTATTTAAAAATATCAGATAATTCATTTGAATTAGATAATAATAATATGATATTTATGTTATCCAATAATGATGAGACTGATGTTATTAATACAAATTGTGAATCTCTTAATGAAAGTGAATATACAATAAAATGTGAATTTGATTTAAGACTTTTAGGAGAAGGAAATTATAGTTTATATTATAAAAATATGGCAAATTGTGATTATTATTATAAATTATTGGATGATGAATTTATTACAACTTTATTTCCAGAATTTAAAATTGATGATAGTAATATGATTGCAAATTCTTATTCAAGTTTAATTTTTATATCTGATATGAATTTAACAAATATTACAGTGAAAAATCTTAATATTGAATATGAACAGTATATAATAAATAATTATACATTAATAAAAAATGATTATAATATTACATTTTTATTTGATTTATCATCTAAAGATAATTTAAATAAAATTGATGGTATTTATCTTTTGAGTTACACAACATTAAAAGATGAAAATGAAAAAACATTTTATGATTCAATTGAAGTAAAAAAAGAATGTAATAGAGAAAAGGCATTGGTAAATAATGGAAAAGGAGAATGTAAATATTGTATTGATAGAAATGAATCATATCCATATTTTGATTATAATTCTAGAAATGAAGAAGATTCTAAAAGATGTATAAGTAAATGTCCCAGTTCTCAAGTTTCATATAATAATATTTGTTTTGATGAATGTTTAAATGCCAAAGATTTTGTAATTGGAGATATAAATCAATACATTAAAATAAATAATGGAAGTTGTTTTTTATTTGAATTGGAAAATGTAACAACAGAAGTTGCTAATTTAGATAATCAAGAAGTAAATTTTACTTTTAATTTAAATGATATAATTGATGTAAATTATTTTGATTCATTTTATATTGGATCTTATGTTTCACAAAAATGTGTAGGTTCAATTAATAAAATATTAACATGTATATTTAATTTTTCTGATATAAAATATGAAAGTATTACATATGATGTTTATTTTATTTTAAATAATAATGAAAAAATTGAAACAAATAAAAAAGTAACAATAAAAAAATCAATTTCATTAGAAATTTGTAATTCATTAGATAGATATTTTAATACAGAAAAAATAAATAATTATTGTAAATGTAAAACAAATAAATTTGATGAAAATGATACATGTGTTAAAATATGTTCAACAAGTTTTTATGATGAAGATCAGAATTGTTTATCACAATGTAACAATTATATTTTATATGAAGAATTAAATTTAACAAATCGTAGACAATGTTTAAATTCTTGTCCAAGTGGTTATGATATTAGTGATAATAATAAGACTTGTATTTGTAATAAAAAAATTGTTGGAAATATATGTAAAAATATGTTAGATTCTAATCCATTAAGAAATGTTTCTCCAAAATTTACTCAAGCTATTGATTTAGTTGAATTTACTTTTCAATTTAATTTTGAATTAAATTCTAGTCATAGAGTAGCAGATTTTTATTTAATTAATGATAATTTAAAAATAGATGGAATCAACTGTACACAGAATTCAGAAATTTCATATGCATGTTTTTTTAATTTAAGTATAGTAACAAGTGATACTATATTTGAAATTTATTATGATAAAAATAGAATTTATAAATCACTAATTGACTCATCAGTCACTATTCAAGTTTATCAAATTTGTTCTGGTTTAAATATTAGAGATGAATATGATAATTTTACTTGTAAATTATGTAAAGAAAGAGAATTAGAAACTCCATATTTCCAATATTATAATTGTGTAGAATCATGTGATAATAAAACATATTATAGAAGTGCTATTGATGATTATTATTGTGTTGAGTGTAAAGATGAAGGAACTTATTTATATGAAGAAGAAAATAAATGTGTTTTAGATTGTAATGTACTTGATGATAAAGAAAATTATGAAAAAAAAAAATTATGTGTTAAAAGAACTCCTATTTGTCCTGATAATTATTGCCAAAATAATGGTGAATGTTATGTCATTAATAAAACTTTAACTTGTGAGTGTCCTTCACTTTATTTTGGAGAATTTTGTGAAAATTTAATTAATTCATCAAATATTAATAATATAAATTCAATTATTGAAAATACAGCTTTAATTATTAATGATGATGATAATTATATTTATAATCAAAGTATATTTGAATTTGCCCAAAGTATGAGAATTTTAAAAAAATTATCAACTTCAGATGATGAAAATGAAAAAGAATTAGGAATTGAAATGTTTAATGAAAATGAAAATAATTTGAAAATAATTGAACAATATACTAATAAAGTAATTAACAAAATAATATCAAAAGAATTAATTATTAAATCTGATACTGATATCAAATCATTAATTACCTTATCAAGTGCATCAATATTTTATTTAACAAGATTGATAAAGCCAGAATTGTTAACAAATTCAACATCAAATTTACGAAATTTAAACACATCAGAATTACAAAATGAATTAAAACAATTAATAATTAAAATGCATCAAATAAATAATTTATTATTCCTTACATATGAAGATATAATAACTGAAACATCAACATTTTTCCAAGTATCAGAAGATAATATGACATTTTTTTCAATATGGACTTCAGATTTAACAAGTACATCAGATTATAAAATAAAATCTCTTTCATTAAATATTCCTATACTTGAAGATAATATTGATTCAGATGAGCCAATTTTTTATTATGTAGAAACTTCATTTTCACAAGATGTTCTTTATTGTCTTGAAAAAGATTCTGCTTCAATGATTGCTTTTTTCAGTATATATAATGCTTCATTAATTGAAACTGATATTAAAAATAGTAGAATAACATTTCCATTAAATACAAATCTTAATTCTTATTTAAATGAAAGTGCTATTGAATTTTATAATAAAAGAGGAATAGATCCATATAATAAAAGTGATTTAGCATTTACTGAAATTTGTTATAGATCAACTAATTTTGATTATGATTTAACACAAGAATATAGAAGAGAAAAAGTATATTCAGGAATATCAATTAAATCAATATCAACTAATTGTAATTATAGTTTATATAATTTAAGAGAAAAAAGATTAGTATTAATATGTTCTGAATTTAATAATAATTCTGTTGGATATGAATCAATAATAGATCCTTTAAATAAACAAAAGGTTCAAACTCTTCCTATTAAATGTGGTAAAAAATTTAAAGGTATAAGAGAAAATATTGCAATTTGGTTATTTTTTAGTTTATCTTTTGTTTTTATAATTATGACAATATTCTTATGTACTACAAATCAAAATGAATATCTTTCTAAAGCACTAAGTAATGATGGTATAGCAGTTCTTGAAGATATAGGTAAAAAAGTATCAATAACTGAAAGAGGTTTAGAGAGTAAAATAGATGAAATTTATATTGATTTTAATAAGAAAAAATTTTGGCATTTTTTTTTCAATAATTTTGTTATTCTTCATCCTTTATTTATTATTTGTAGTCCATCAGTTTTATCTCCTTTATATTATTCTTTAATGATATTCTTTAATGAAATTTTTAATATTTTAGGTTATAATGCAGTATTTTTTAATGAAAAAAAAATTGAAAAAAGAATATATGATAAAGGTAGAGATAATTTTATTTATCCTATTAAACAGGAATTTGATAAAATATTTTGTTCAATTCTTGCAACAATTGTATCTACTTTTTTATTAAGATTATTAAATTTAACTACAAAAAGTGAACAAAATCTTTTAAAAGAAAAAGTAAAAGAAGATAGAAATGAAGAAATAACATCTAAAAAAGGAAAATTAAGATTTACTGCTTATATAATTATGACATTTTTCTGGATTTTCTTTTGGTATTATTGCTCTATCTTTTGTTCAATGTATGTTAATGCTCAATATGATTGGTTATATTCTTCTATTTGGAGTTTATTATTTATTTATATTATTTTTGCTCCTTGTTGTATAGCTATTATTTCAATTTTGGAAATTTTCAAATTTGAAATTATATCTTATTATATGAAAAGATTATTTATTTTTTAAATCTTTAATAATTTTATTTTTACATTTATATATTTTTATTCAAATATTATATATCTTTTTAATTTTACTATTTTTTTTTAATAATGAATTAAGTAATATATGAAAGAATAAAATGTATAAAAAAGAAATGAAAAGATTAAAACAATATATTGTCCTTTTTTATAAAATCATATAAATATATAAAAATAAGAATAAAAAGGTTTTTAATTAAATAACAATTAAAAACTAAAACTATTTATTTAATATTTTGAAATTATTTTTTTCATTGAAAAAAAATAAAAATCAATATAATTAAATAATAACAAAATTTTATTCTTATATTATAAAAAAATATTAAATAAATTAAAATTTAAGAATTTAATATAAAACAAATTTTTATTCCTAAAATTATAATAATAATAATTAAAAAAAGATAAAATAAAAAAAAACTATAAAAAAAAATGAATAAAAATCCAATGGAAGATCTTTTAAAACACCTAGAAGATAGTAAAGTAATTACAAAAAAAATAGTATTCGATTCAATGAAACAAGTAGATAGAGCTGATTTCACAAAATCACCATTCCCATATGCAGATCATCCTCAATACATAGATTTCAATGCAACAATTTCAGCTCCTCATATGCATGCATATGCCTTAGAATATTTATCAGACTACTTAAAACCAGGATATCACGTTCTTGACGTAGGATCAGGAAGTGGTTACTTGTAAGAATAAAAAAATATAAAATAAAAACTTTTATAAATATTTTTAAAAAATAGAACAATTGCTTTATCAAAAATGATGAATGATTCTGGAATTGTTGTTGGAGTAGAACATATTCCTCAATTATATAAATTGAGTTTAGAGAATATAAATAAACATCATTCAAATTTATTAAAAGAAGGTAAAGTTATTCTTAAAAATAGTGATGGGAGATTAGGATGTAAAGATTATGCTCCTTATAAAGCTATTCATGTTGGTGCTGCTGCTCCACAAGTTCCTAAAGATTTAGTTGAACAATTAGATAAAAATGGGAGAATGTTTATTCCTGTTGGAGGACAATATGAGTCTCAATATATTTATATTATTGATAAAGATAGTAATGGGAAAATTAGTGAAAAAAGAGTTTTGTCTGTTAATTACGTTCCTTTGACAGATAAAGAGAAACAATTAAGAAATGTGAAGTAATAAAGTTTATTTTTAATTTTTTTTTCATTTTATTATTTTTTTTTCTTTGATTATGTTTTATTTTTATATTTTCTTTTAGTTTTAAATTTTATTTATTTTTATTTATTCAATAATAATTTTATTTTTTTTTTAAATTTTTTAAATATTTTTTTTAATGAATAGAGAACCATATTATTCACAAGATCAGTTTTCTGCTCAATTTGACAGAGAAGAATATATAAGATGGCAAAAACAACAACTTTTTGCTAAACAACAAAGAGAAGATTATGAAAATTATATGAGGAAAAAACAACAATATATTCAAAATATGTATTATGATAAAAATGGAATGAATACTCCAATAAAAATAACTGAAGATAAAGATTATAAAAGCCAAAGAAAAACATTAGATAATGCAAATGATAAATTAATAACAAACTTAACAAAAGAAAATCAATACACAAATTATCAAAATCAATACATTCACAATTTAAATGATGACATAAATATAAAACCATACAATGAACAAAATAATCAAAATTATCAAATTCAAAATCAGCAAATAAAAAATAATGAAGAACAATATCCAAAAGTAAATTATCATTTACAAAATCAAATTCAAAATGAAAATCAAATTCCATTTCAAAACCAATATGACTACAAACAATATGAAAATCCTCAAATTTTAAATTACCAAAATCTCCAATATGAAAATCAACATATTCCTCCAGAATACATACAACAATATGAACAAAATCAAAATCAAGAATCTCAAATTGAAATACCATATCAAAATAATCCTGAACAAAAATATTATGAATATCTTCAAAATAATCAAAATAATATTAATCAAAATATTCAAAATGATCCAAATTTAAAATATTCAAATTTACAAGCAATAGGAAATTTCCCAGCTCCAAAAATTTTTCCAGAAACATATATTCCAAATTCAGAAATAATTGATAAATATACAACAGAAATGAAAAATGAAAAAATAAAAAGACAAAATCTAATTGATCAAATGCAATTACCATTATATCAATATGGAAAATATTTAAAACCTGTAATTGATCCTTTAAATAATAATAATCCAAATTTAAAACCTGGAGAATTACCTTTTGATAGAAGATTAGAAGAAAGACAAGAATATTTAGAAAATAAAATGAAAAATAATTCAACTTATTCTAATTTAACTCATCAAATGACAAATGATATTTCTTTAAAATCAATTCCTTTAAGACCAATTTCTAATAGTGATAAAGAAAAATTTTATCAAATGCAAATTAAAGAAGAAAAAATGAGAAGATATAAACAAAGTTTAGATGAACAAATTAAAAATAAACCTATTACTGCTTATTCTAAAGAAAATAATGATGCTAAAAGAGAAATTCCACCTGATCCTTTTAGTGGAAGAAGTAATGGGTATTTTAAAAATTTTCCTGTTAATAAATAATTAATTTTATTATTTTTTATTTTTATTTTCATTTTTATTTTTTTTTTTTGTGTTTTTTTTGTTTTATAAAAAATGGCCTTTTCCAAAAAAACTATGAATAAATTAAGTATTATTAATGGATTATTTTCACAAATTGCAATGACATTTTCAAGTAATATTTTAACTTCAATTATTTCATTATTTTTTATTAAACTTCATTCAGGAGAACAAAATGTTTCAGTAGAACAATTTAATGCAATGAATTTTTTTGGAAAAAAAGCATTTTCATCAATATCAAACTTATATATTCCAACAAGTATATTTGGAGGATTATTTATAAGATATTTTGGAATGAAAAAGTAATATATAATATTATTTAAAATAAAAAAATAGAATTCAAATAGTTACTTTTATTTGTCAAGGTACATGTTTAGTTTTGTTAATAATTTTAAAAGAAAATGCAAATTCAGTATTTTATTTAATATCTTGGTTTATTTTTTTATTTGGAATTGGCTCAGTAAGTCAAATTTCATTAAGAAATTCGGCATTACATTTTAGGAAATATCAAGGAACAGTTGCAATTTCATTATTAATTTTTGGTGATATGTTTGTTACTTTATTTGGAATGTGTTTAGAAAATAAATTTCCTACTAATACAAATCGAACTTATGATGAATTAATTATTGCTATTTTATTATATTTCATTCCTATGTGGATTTCACTATTTATTATATTTTTAGCTGATTTTGAAAAAGATCCTTTAGATAATACTCAACAAGAGGTATTGACTTTTACAGATTATTTAGATGAATTAAAAGAACTATATAAATATCAAGGATTAGCTAAAACAATGTTAATAGAATTTTTAATTACAATATTATCTTATATATTAGTTCAAATTAATTATAATTATGCAGATTATTTTTCAAAAGCATTAAATCATTGTCCAAGTTTAAATAAATATATTGAAATTTCTAAATTTAGAAATCTAATTTGGTTTGGATGTATTATTTTTGCATTTTTATTAGATAAAGAATATAATTTTGAAAAAATGGTTCGTTTTATAAATATTACAGGAGGAATATTAGGATTATTACTTTTAATTTGTTCTTTTTTACCTGTTGATAAAAAAATTTCATTTAATCTCACACAAATTATTTTCTTACCAAAATATATTTTAATTTGTGGTTTTTATTCTGTTATTTTAGGAAAAACACTTAAAATATTTTCACCTACTAAAATGATGGAAATGACAGGATTTATAGGAATTGCCCCAACAATTACTAAAATTATAAGATTGTTATTTGAAGAATTTTTTGGATATTTATTAAAAAGTGAGGAAAGAAAATTAGAAATAAGTGAACTTTGTGATAAAATTAATAATGAAGAAAGTTATAATATTTTTGGAACTTGGATATATTATAAACTTAATGATTCTCAATATTTTTATATTATTTTTGGAATTTTTACTATTATTTTAAATATCATTGCTGTTTATTATGTACAAAAAGTACCTCAAATTGAAGTTCCTTTTGATATTGCTGCTCCTGGGGAATTAAAACAAAAAATTGAAAAAGTTAATGTAAAAGAAGTTAATTATAATATGAGTGAAGATGAAGAATAAAATTTATAATTATTTTTTTTATTTAATGATTTATTAATTATTAAATAATTAGTATATTAATTATTTTATATTTTTCTTTTTTTATTTTATCTCATTCAAATTATTTTGTAATAAAATAAATAAATATATTTATTTTATAATATTTGATATAAAAATAATATGATTAATTTATTATAATTATATAAATAATAAAACACATAAATTAATTTGCAACCATAGGATTATTACTCCCATAATTTTCCATTTCATTTGCTCTTAAATTATGAGTAGATCTATCATTTTCATTTATATTACTTCTATCATTATTGTTATTATTATTTCTTGCATTTTGTTCCATTATTGCATTTTGATTTATTTTCCACATTAATCCATCACCATCAGGTCTTCCTGCTTCACAAAAAATAGGAATAAACCAATAAAATTTATTAAATCCAAAAACTTGAATCCAATTTTCATAATTACTTAATCTAAATTTAATAGTATCATTTTGATTATCTTTATCTAAATTTTCAATAGTAGTAGAATTATTTAAAACTAATTGAATATGAAATTTAAAAAAAAAAGTAATAACAATAGTAAAAATAAGAACAAATAAAAAAGAAGAAAAAACAATAAAAGCATGAAATTTATGAGTATACTTAAATTGATTATGATAAATATCAAGTCCAGTTAAATAAACAAAATAAACTGAAGTAAAATCAACATAATATAACAAAATACTTAAATAAAAAAGTAATTGCATAAAAAATTTCCTATTATAAAATCCAATACAATTATCAACCCAAGGACAATGATGATCCATATTTAAAATACAAACATTACAAATTGAACAATGATGAGATCTTTCAGGTTTAAATGCATTACAAATTAAACAATATCTTTTTCTTTTATAATCATCATCTCCAATATAAAATCCCCAATATAAAGGAATTTCTCCTGGATGAGTATTCATTGTTATAAAATATGCCCAAAGCATTATTCCAACTAAAATGTTAAATATTACTAAATATAAATAAATTTTATTTGCATTCTTTTTTGTTATATTTGGGAGAAGAATATGAAATGTGTATGAATAATATTCTACTACTAAGACTACCATTACTATTACTACAAAATATTTTCCGTGATATCTTTTTTGCTTTTTTTTTGTTTGTTCTTGATTTTGGTTATTTTGATTTATGTTGTTTATGTTTGTGTTTAAATTATCTTGAGCTTCATCTCCTCCTTCCATTTTAAAAAATTTAATTTGATTTTAAAAAAAAATAAATATTTTTTGAATTACATTTTTTTTAATTTTTCATTTTAATTTTTTTTAGTTTTTATAATAATTTTTATTAATTTATTCATTTTTAGAAAAAAATGAATTAACCATTTTAATTGGGG
>Ga0256407_10007968_pt1 | contig 15715 bp, 12 predicted proteins | sample RumenRJG_04DNA_FD_193489 | JGI IMG/M metagenome (GOLD analysis project Ga0256407, IMG submission 193489) | Bovine rumen microbial communities from Lethbridge, Alberta, Canada - RJG_04 | ecosystem: Host-associated > Mammals > Digestive system > Stomach > Rumen | place: Canada: Alberta...
CTGAGTGAGATGATGCAAACGGGCATCGAAAACGATGACCTGTTCTATTGTCACCTGGGTGACCTTGCCGACACCAAGCCAGAGTACTATTATAACACCAAGTTGGCGTTATATGATGCGAAGAGGATGTGGAAAAGTAAATACCTTCGCCAGCTTATTGACGAATACCACTCTGAAGCGGACGGAGTTTATATTGATGACAGAGTAATTAAAGAATGGAAGAATAATTGCCGAGTATGGGACGATTGGAATTTGCCATTTTACCCAGTCGTGGGTAATCATGATATCACACATAATGGCTGGACTTTGTTCTGCGACCAATTCAAGACATCGTTCTATGAGTTCACTGTCAAAGTCGGTGGCCAATACGACCGCTTCATTTTCCTCGATTCAGCCAACGGCACGCTGGGCAACTATCAGATTGATAAAATCGAAGACAATGCGTTTCATAATGATGGGAAGGAGATCCGCAACACCTTTGTGTTTACCCACACCAATATCTTCCGTCCCTCACTTAACGAGTTTGCCTCGACCTACTGCCGCGAGGAGTTGTACTACATTCTCAACAAACTCTCGGAGTGGAACACGACCATCATGTTCTATGGCCATGTTCATGCCTGGGATGACCGTTACTTCGGTGAATGTCCAAACGGTAAGATGGTAAGGCACATCACGATGCCCTCGATGAACTTTGTGGACCACCCTAACGGTGGCGACGACCTGCTCGTCAGGGTAACGGTAAAGAAAGACGGCTCCTGTCAAGTGGACCGAATCGGTCTGCACTGTAAGGAGCGCACCAAACAGGAACTTGACGAATTGGGTTACTACACCAAGACCAAATAGGCTTTAGGAGTTAGGAATTAGCATCCACCAACTAAGGACTAAAAACTAAGGACTAAAAACTAAAAACCAAAAAATTGATTGAATACAAGACGATAGGTTTCGATGACCTGGAAGTCATCAGCAACTACCTGCGGTGGGAAGACGTCCAGGGCTGCGAATGGAGCAGCGTGAACCTGCTCACGTGGAACCGCTTCGGGCTGGAGTATGCCATCGTCGAGGGATGTCTGGAGTTGCGGTTCATCTATGACGGGCAATACACCCACACCATGCCCTTGCCGCCAGTGCCTGAAGGTGTTGAGCACCCCCGCCTGGCCGAGGCAGGCGACGGTTGTCTTGAATGTGTCATCCGCGCCTTGCGAGACGAGTGCTTCGCCCACCACCAGCCTTTCAGCATCACCAACCTGAACCAGCGGGGCATTGACTTCCTGCAACGGGCATTCCCCGGTGAGTTTGAGTTTTCAGGGCCGTTGACCGAGCGCTACGACTACATCTGCCTGCGGGAAAAGATTATCGCCCTCGAGGGCAAGGAGATGCGCCCCAAGCGGCAGCACCTGTACCAATTCCCGCGCTTCTACCCCAATCACGAATACCGCCCGCTGGAGCCCGCCCTGTTTCCCGACTGCATGCAACTGTTGCAGCAGTGGAGCGACAATGCCGAGGCCCTGGGCCATATCCAGGGTACCGACAGCAAGGTGATGGAGCGCGAGTCCATCAGCCAGGTTTTTGACCATTGGGAACGATTCGGGGCCATCGGTGGCACTCTGTTTGTCGACGGCAAAATGGTGGCCTTCACCTATGGTGTGCCCATCAACGGCAACACGTTCGACCTGTGCGTCGAGAAGGGTGATATCGCTTTCAAGGGCGTGTACACCGTCATCCGCCACGAGTTCATGCAGCGGATCCCCGAGCAATACATCTATATCAACCTGGAGGAGGATATGGGCTTGCCCGGCCTGAGGCGCGCCAAGTCATCCTACCATCCCGCCTATCAAATCCAGAAAGACCGCGCTGTCTCCCACCCCCCGCTGTCGACCCGCGAAGAGCAGTGCAAGCGTGAAGGAGTGCGCCACTTGATGCAGACGGTGTTCAACGACCGCGACGATGCGCTCGACATCTTCTTCAACCACGTCTACAGCCCTGCCGGTAACTATTGCCGCTGCCACGAGGGGCAAGTTGTGTCGGCAGCCCAGGCCCTGCCCTACCGCATGCGCTATCACAGCCATCAGGCCGATGCGGTCTACCTCTATGCCGTGGGAACCCTTCCCGAATTCCGCGGCCAGTACCTGATTTCTCGTCTGTTCAAGTATATGCACCGCGGCCTGATGTGCCAAGGCAAGGTGTTCGCCACACTGTTGATTGAACAGGAGGGGTTGCAGGAGATGTACGAGAAACTGGGCTATGCCCAGGTCGCCGTTGCCCCGCTGCAAAACGAGCGTGTGGTGGAAAACGGCTTTGAGGCCTACGACCGCTGGCAACTCTCACGCCCCTGCGTGCTGCTGCAAGACCGGCACACCTGGGCATCGCTTGAGGTCTATAGCCGCTTTGACAAGTCCTATTACCTCGTCAAGCCGCACTACAAGGGAATGGTGCGCGTAATCAACACCTTGGAGGCCTTGCGGCTCTATGCCGCCGCCCATCCCGACGTGTCGCTCACGCTGCAAGTCACGGGCGACAGCCACCTGAGCGAGAACAACGGTTACTATGTTGTCGCAGGAGGCAACGCAGGCCGCGTGGCTCGACACATCGGCATCGAGACATCTCTCACTATCAACCAGTTATCGGAATTACTCTTCAAGGACGCACCCCTCGAGATGCCCCTGATGCTGCTCTAACCGCCTCAAGACCCCCCCGGACGATAGTTTAAAAACAAGAAATACAACTCTTTGTAAATCAATTGAATTGTATTTCTTGTTTTCCTATTCTTAGTGGTTTGATTAAACAGCGGAGTTTACCTGATGATATCCTTTTCGTCAGTCACATTCTTATGGCCGCAGCCCTCGTCACACAGGGAACCGAAAGGATCACTCTTGGCTGCCGGGAAAGCATAGAACACCCAGTGTACGGGGTGCCTGAAGCCGAATTTGCGTCCGTTATGCTCATGCACCGGAGCCTGGTAACACACCGTCACGCCGCTCACGTATTTATCCCGCTCGTAAGGGCTATACCTGACACCGTTGGTCTCGATATAAGCCAAATCCTCCATGCAATCGTGCTCAACGATGTCAGGAGGCAAGACACGGTTGCCGGCCAGCACGTTCTTGGCCACGGCGATGTACTCGGGCGTGGCGGTCTTTTCCCATCGACGGCTGGCATGGGCGAACCAACCGCACTCGGTGGCCCACTTGGCAACCTCCTGGATAGACACGTCGGCAGCATCGGGATGACGGCGTTCAAACAGGTTCAAAAGCAATGACAACTCGGCAGTAGCACCATCCAGTGAGCCCTGCTCGGCACGCCCAAGCACCGCAAAGAAATTGTAGCACTCGGCATCAGTCTTGTGATAGACCGTTGTATCGGAGCGCGTGTAGGCTCGGCCCGGGATGAATTTCCGTCCTACCTGCGCATGCGCGATGAGGGCTGTGAAATACTTTACCGCCTCGTCGAGCGGCATGAACCACTGCGCATCGGACTCATGGTCCAGATGCTTGCGGATGGCTTCCTCGGGGTGGAACTGGACACCGAGGGCAAAATGCTTGTCGGTGCGCTCGATGGCTTCGATGATATCCACGCCATCGGTCGGTGTCACACCTGTCACCCGCAAAGGAGTTCCCGTCACATCACCCACCACCTGGTGATGCCACGAGGGCACATCACGGATGGTGTCGGTGCCAGCAACGGCAAACAAGTGTGAAGTGCTGTCGGTGACCACCACGTCATGCTGGAGGTAGTAGCGCTTGCCCTCGGCATCACGCACCATGCGGTGCAGGTTGTGGTAAGGCTTGTCCAGGCCGTCAAAGTAGGCGCCCAAGTCCTGAATGAGCGGCGCACCCGAGACGACACCCAGCATCTGCATGCCGCGGCACAGGCCCAAAACGGGTATGTCATGATCCAGGCAATAGGCCATCGTGAGGTACTCCGACACGTCGCGCGTGGCGTTGGCTGGACTGTCATCGGCAATGCCGTGCCACGTTTGGGGCACAGCAAACAGGGTGGAACTGATGTCGCCGCCGCCCAGGAAAACGACCGCCTGCACCCCTGCCAACATTGCGTCGGCATCGGTGCCGTGGTAGGTGTCACGCTTGACGATGTCGGCATACTGCTGCATCAAAACACCCATTTCATCGACATATTTCGCCCCAATCACCCCATTGTCGTAGTCAAATCCCGCTGGGCGCAACTGCGGCAGAATCACCGCCTCGCCGCCAGCCAACTCGATGGAACGGACAACGCGGTCATAGGCCGCATCGTTAGGCTGCCAAGCGAGTCCCACACGCACCTTATCACCCGCTGTAGCGCCAATCGCTATTGTAAGCGCCAACAGGCCTAAGGCCCAATATCTCAAAAAAACGTGTTTCATCATCTCTGGATTGAAAGGGTTGTTATCTGTTCCTGAGCATTTCAAGCACCTGCTCCACAGGCAGGGCATCGACATGGTAGCCGCCCTTGCCGGTCATCGGCTCGGCCATGAACAGGGAGTTCCACAGGGCCTCGGCGGTGGCCTCGATGGTTGCCGCAAAGATGGGTGACATCTCGCTGTTGGCCAGCACAGTAGAGGTCACGGTTTTAGCACGGCTGTCGATAAGGTTGCCGGGAGCCACCGACAGGGCGATGACATAGTCACCGCTGCCGTTGGAGGCGATGCCGCCGGTCTTGGCCATGCCCATCATGGCACGCTTGGCCACGCGTTCCAGGTTGCGGGAGTCGAGCGGCGCGTCGGTGATGACAACCATCATGCAGGAGCCGTCCACATTCTCGGTCTTGCGAATATGTTCGATGAAATCGTGCTTTTGGAGCCGCTGCCCCACCTGCACGCCATCAATCTCGAGAATGCCACCGTAGTTGGTCTGGACCAGCACACCGACGGTGTATCCGCCCAGCGACTCGGGCAACACACGCGACGAAGTGCCGATGCCGCCCTTGAACCCGAAGCAGATGGTCCCCGTTCCGGCCCCCACGCAGCCCTGTTCCACCGGGCCGCCATGCGCCTGGTTGATGGCGTCGATGACCATTTGGGGCGTGACATGCATGCCACGGATATCGTTCAGACGTCCGTCGTTGGTCTCACCCACCACGGCATTGACCGAATTCTCGCGCTCGTTGCCGGGTTGCATCAGTGTATAGCGGATAGCGCCCTGCAAGCCTGCAGCCACGCTCAACGTGTTGGTCAGGATGACAGGCGTCTCGATATTGCCGAGTTCGCGCACCTGGGTCACACCCGCCAGTTTGCCGAATCCGTTGCCCACATAGATGGCAGCGGGCACCTTCTGGCGGAAGATGTTGCCCTGGTGCGGCACGATGGCGGTGACTCCTGTGCGCACGCTGTCGCCCTCGATGAGCGTCACGTGGCCCACCGTCACACCCGGCACATCGGTAATGGCGTTATACCGGCCCGGCTCGAAGATTCCCGTCGGGAAGCCCCACTCGCGCAGCGTCTTGTGCTCCTGAGCCATGGCCGCCACCACGGCAAGCACCATCACAGCGAGGATAAAAAATCGTCTCATTGTCTCCTTACATTGGTTTACCTGTGACAAAGATACATCAATCATCTCAATCCAAGCCCCATCGCCCTCCAAAAAAGGATGCTGCGACATAGCCTATTGCCACGCCCCCCTCGCGGGGGTCATGCGAATTATACGAATCAATCGAATGATTGCGAACAGTTATTATCGGCCTTACGGCCGAAAAAAAAATTGTAAAAATTATGATTTTGCAACGTCCTCGCTCTGAGCAAACCGTAGTACCTGGCTGTTCACACCTTGATTGTAGAGGAATAATAGTAGAAATCGTTGAGCACGATCTTGAGAAAGACATCGGCATAGATGTTGGCCGGCACCCTCACACCCAAGTACTGCTGCACCTGCACGGCCAACTTATAGGTGAGGTCGCTGCGACGTCTGATGTCGGAAGTATAGAGCGTGCGCGTGATGACATCGATCTGCCTGGAGGACAAATCGGCCGCCTCGGGATAGGTGGGCACGTAGCCCTGCTGCACATAGTTGAAGTCGTTCACCGAGAAGAAGTCATACTGCCCCGACGTGGTTTTGATGACCATGGTGCCCGCCACCAGGTCGCCCAGGCGCTGGCGATGCTTGCCGAAGACGATAAACAGGATGCCCAGACAGCCCGTGAAATAGGTATCGATGGGATAGAGCAGCCACCGCAACAGGCAACTGCCCACCGTGGGCGCATTGCCGTCGGTCGTAACCACGCGCGTCTTCATCACCATCTTTCCCACACTCTGACCACGGGCAAAGATTTCGCACAGCGGATTGTATAAAATAACGGGGAAATAGATGAGCACAAGGGCGATGATCATGCCCACGTCATAGATGGTTAACGAGTCTCCCACGTATATGAGAGTAATCGTGGCCACGGTAGAATAAATCATCAGGATGGCCACATCGATAAGTGCGCCCAACATCCGGTCACCCACACTGGCTGGTGTCTGGGTAATCTCTACATACTGGCCTGTGATGATCGATGACTGTGCCATATCCTGTCCTGTTATCGTTTGTGCCGCAGGGGTCGGCGACCTGTGTACTGATGAATGAAACGCCTAAGATTTTTGGGCCTTCAACTTAAATATCTGATTAAATCATTGCAAAAGTACAGAAAAAAAACTACTTTTGCAACAGAATACTGCAGAATAACGATTTACCGTTTTTATTTTTTCTGAACACGTGAGAGAGCCTGTCTTTATCAAACAGAACATAGCCCGTTGGCGCGACTATCAAAAACGGCTTGAGCACCCATCCAACGAAGACCCCGACACGCTGGCCCAGATGTACACTGAACTGACATCGGACCTGGCCTTCTCACGCACGTATTTCCCTGAAGCCACCATCACGTCGATGCTGAACGCGATGACGCTGAAGTTGCACAACGAGATCTACAGCGGCCGTCGCGAGAAATGGTCGCGCCTGTGGACTTTCTGGACCGATGAGGTGCCCGAGGCAATCTATGACAACCGCAAGGCCATGCTCTCGGCGCTCGCCGTGTTTCTGTTCTTCTTCCTGGTAGGTGTCGTGTCCCTCTTCAACGACGATGAATTTGCACGCCTCATCCTGGGCAACGAATATGTCGAAATGACCATCGACAACATCGAGAAAGGCCAGCCCACCGATGTCTATAGCCAAGGCCCAGAGTCCCTCTCGTTCTTCGGCATCATGCTCAACAACCTGAACGTTGACGTGATGTGCGTTACACTGGGCATCTTCACCCCCTTTGCCACGGCGCTGGTCATCATGTACAATGCCATTATGGTCGGGGTGTTCACCTTCTTCTTTTTCCAGTATGGCGCGTTCGGTGAGTCGTTGCTGGCCATCATGCAGCACGGCACCCTGGAGATTTCCACGATTATCCTCGCGGGGGGAGCGGGCTTCGTCATGGGGTCTGGCTGGCTATTTCCCGGCACCTATAGCCGCATGCAAGCCTTCCGTCACCGGGCCAAGCAGAGCCTGAAAATCACCATGGCCATCATGCCGGTGACCATCGTGGCCGCCTTCATCGAGGGTTACCTCACGCGGCACACCGAATTGCCCGTGCCGCTGCGGGTGATGGTGATTGTGCTCTCGGCCGCCTTTATCATTTCTTATTTTATCGTATTGCCCTGGCTGAAAGGGCGCAAACGTCGTCACGACACCGTAACCGCCGATGAACAACTATCAATTATATAGGCATCGCTCGGTCTCCGACAATGTGAACATGGTGTTTGACTTTGTCGGCGAGAACTGGAAGAAGTGGCTCAAGATGATGGTCTACTTCCTGTTACCGTTCAGCGTGATACTCGGCATCGCGATAGCCACGTTCTACAGTGACACCGAGACGTCGATGTCGAGCACAGCCTATGTGCTGTTCATTGTCTTGTTCATTCTGGGAAGTGCTGTGGCCACGGCGCTCGAGATGCTGCTCATCCAGTGGTATGAGACCCACGGCGGCACGCTCGACGGGTGCAACATGGCCACCATGTGGCGCATGATGCCGGGCGCAACACTCAGATGCCTGCTGCTGATTGTGACCAGCCTCCCCATCCTGCTGCTGTCTGTGCTGGCCATCATCATACCGATTGCCGGGCTTGCGGCGATTTTTGCCGTGCTGCCCGTGTTCCTGTCGGCCCCCATCATGATGTTAGAACCCAAGGACTCGTTGCTGAACGTGATCAAGCGTGCGTTCTCGCTGGGGTACAAGAAGTGGGGCGCGCTCATCCTGATTTCGCTGATTATGGGCCTTGTGGGATTTCTCTTGAACAATGCCACCACCTTCCCACTGGGCATGCTGGTATCATTAAAAGAACTGTTGGTCGACCCGAATACCGGTTCCGTTTTCTGGTCTTTTGTTACTGACATCGCCACCTATGTCCTGTGTGTGGCAGGCAGTTTCATCTCGTTTATCGAGATGGGGCTGTTTATCCATGCGATTACCTGCCATTACGGCAGCGTGACGGCCGAGGTCGAGGACATTGACCTAGATAACGACATCGACAACTTTGCCCAACTCAAATAACCCATCCGCATGATAACGCCCCGTGACACCATAGCCGCCAACGATTCCGTGCTTGATGCCTTCAGGCAGTCAGGAGATTATGACTATGTCAGGGATTTGGGAACCGGCGACGGCAACGATGTGAACTATTTTGACGTGTTGACGCAAAAGGCGGGCGAAATGTTCGACGTCGACATGTCCTGGTTGGTGCTGCCCGAATGGTTCTGGTGGATTCTGGGAGGGGTGGCGCTGGCGGCTGTGGGCTATCTCATCTGGAAATACCGGGCTAAGTTGTTCAGTCCACAGGACAACAAACCCAAGGTGCAGGAGATTACCGAGGACGACATCAACGAGGTCGACTTTGACCAACTCATCGACGAGGCCCAAAGAAACGGGGACTACCTGGCGCTGTGCCGTCTGCACTACCTGAAGACGCTGAAAGCCGCCAGCGACGCGTCGCTGGTGACCTGGAAACTGTACAAGACGCCGACGCAATATGCCATGGAGTGGCGTGATGACGACTTCAAGGTCATGACCAACCACTTCTTGCGCTTCAGATATGGCCACTACGATGCCGACGCGGCACTGGCCGAAGAAATGCGCTCGCTGCAAGAGAGGCTGCTGGCGCGCATCGGCAGCAGTGACGGGCAGGCGCAAGCAGGCCAACAGCAGGAAGGAGGTGAGCCGTCATGAAATTCAACCGCGCGTTCATTGTGATCATCATTGTGCTCATGGCGGTGATACTGCTCTTTGAGATAAGTGCGCCCAACCGCTTCAGTTGGGACGACTATTCGCAAAGCAGCAACAGCAAGAATCCCTTCGGGTGTTATGTGATGGACAGTGTGCTCAAAGCCTCGCTGCCCCAGGGATATGAGGTGCTCGGGGCAGGCATCAGACAATACGTCGGTCCCAGGCGCGGTGACGAGAAGCACACGTTTCTCTTCACCGACAACTATGACAGTTTCATCCAGAACAATTCATTCAGTGTTGACATGCCCCAGTTGATTGAGGAAGGCAACAATATTATCCTTGCCACTTTTTTCAACTATAACGATTATGACCATTATGATGCAGGGGAATTGGGCAAAGAATTGGGCTTCTTTTTTATGACCCAGGATTATTATTCCAGCAACAATAACAGCAAGCACATCAATAAAGAGGATTTGTCCAAATATTCCCACTATGAGAAAATCAACTGGCATGCCGACAGCCTGTTCGACTCAACAACCTATGTCATCAACAAGGCTTTCTTCAACAAGGGAGTGACCCTGTCGAACTCATACCGCATCCTGGCCTCGTCCGATTACCAGGAATCCTATAATTCGGCCTACGACGACGAAGATGATGACGAGTTCTCGATTGCTGTAGCAGGCATCCGAGACTATGGCAAGGGCAAGGTGGTTGTGGTGTCGATGCCCATGCTTTTCACCAATTACGGCATCCTCAACGACACCATTCGCCCGTTTGTGCTGCGACTGTTGAGCGAATGTGGCGACCTGCCTGTCGTGCGTTATGACCGGACACACTCTGACAAAGGCGTTGTCAACGAGGCGGAACAGGGTTCACCGCTGCGTTACCTGTTATCACACCGGCCGCTGCGGTGGGCTTTCTATCTTGCTCTGGCGACACTGGTGGCCCTGGTGGTGTTCTCGGCAAAACGCCGCCAGCGCGTGATACCCGTCATCAAAGCACCCGTTAACCACATGATGGACTTCGTCAGACAAATCGGCGGCATCTACTACAAGCGCCACGACAACGTGGACCTGCTCATCAAGAAATATGCCACGTTCAGCCATAGCGTGCGTGCCAAGACGATGATCGACATGAACGACTATGACAACATCGACCAGGAGTTGCAACTGCTGTCGAACCGCACGGGCATTCCCTTCAAAGAACTGAAAGAGCAAATCTTTGATGTGTGGAACGCCACTCACGCTAACAAACTCAGCAACAAGAGACTCAAACAACTCATCGACTCGATGAACAATATCCTGCAAAAAATTAATATCTAAATTCCTTATACGACAATGGAACAAACACTCTCCCCCCGCCTCGATTTGGCACAGTTTTCGGCTCAAGTGAGGCAGATAAAAGACGAAATCGCCCGTGTAGTGGTAGGCCACGACCAGGTTGTGGACCTCTTGCTGGCGGCAATCCTTGCCGACGGCCACGTGCTGCTCGAGGGTGTGCCCGGTGTGGCCAAAACACTGCTGGCCCGACTCACGGCCCGACTGATTGACTCACGCTTCAGCCGCATCCAGTTCACCCCCGACCTGATGCCCAGCGACGTGCTCGGCACGACGGTGTTCAACATGAAGAGCAGTGAGTTTGACTTCCACGAGGGTCCCATATTTGCCAACATGGTGCTCGTTGACGAGATCAACCGTGCTCCGGCCAAGACGCAAGCCGCCCTGTTTGAGGTGATGGAGGAGCGCCAAGTGAGCATCGATGGTACCACTCACCACATGGAAGAGCCCTACACCATCATCGCCACACAGAACCCCGTGGAGCAGGAAGGCACCTACAAACTGCCCGAGGCCCAACTCGACCGCTTCATGTTCAAGATTGTGATGGGCTATCCCACCCTGCAAGAGGAGGTGACCATCCTGCAGCGACATCAGGCCAACGCCCGCCTGGCAAAACTCGAAGACATCACCCCCATCATCACCAAGGATGCCCTGCTGGCACTGCGTGACTACATGAAGATGGTGATGGTCGACGACTCGCTGCTGGGATATATCGCCAACATCGTGCAGCAAACCCGCATGAGCAAGGCCGTGCTGCTGGGCGCCTCGCCGCGCGCATCGGTGACCATGCTGCAGGGTGCCAAGGCCATCGCACTGATTCAAGGCCGCGACTTCGTCACCCCCGACGACATCAAGATTGTGGCTCCCAGTGTGTTGAACCACCGCATCATCATTTCGGCCGAAGCCGAGATGCAAGGCTACACCGTCAACAGAATTGTGGCTACACTCGTCGACAACGTGGAGGTGCCCAAGTGATACATTAACCGCTTACGCTCTTTTACCTTCGCTATGTTTCTGCCCGTTCGTTTCTATTATTGCGCAGTGGTGGTGATTGTTGTCCTGGCATTGGGGCATGTGTGGCCACCGTTGTTCTACGTGGGTGCAGCGCTGCTGGCGCTGTTCGCGCTGATGCTCGGCGTCGACATCGTCCTGCTGTGGATGCGCAAGGGTGTCACGGCAAGCCGGCACTGCAACTCGCGGTTTTCCAATGGCGACGACAACCCGGTGAAAATCGAGGTGGGCAACAATTACCCCTTTGCCGTCAGGCTGAATATCATCGACGAAATCCCTGACATCTTTCAGCGCAGAAACGTGAACTTTAGCCTGCGGTTGCGGGCCGGCGGCAATGGCACGGTGGACTACGCCCTGCGGCCCACCAAGCGCGGGGTGTACGGCTTTGGCTATATCCGGGTCTTTGCCACATCCCCCATCGGCCTCGTGCAACGCCGCCTCACGCTCGACAAGCCCACCGACGTGGCAGTATATCCCAGTTACCTCATGCTCACCCAGTATGAGTTCCTGGCCATCGGCAACAACCTGACCGAGATGGGCATCAAGCGCATCAGGCGCGTGGGCAACAACACCGAGTTTGAGCAGATCAAGTCCTACGTCCAGGGCGACGACTACCGCCTGATCAACTGGAAAGCCAGCGCCCGCACACACCAACTCATGGTGAACGTCTATACCGACGAACGGTCACAGCAAATCATCAACGTCATTGACAAGGGACGCATCATGCAGCAGGCATTTGAGGGGATGACCATCCTCGACTATGCCATCAATGCGTCGCTGGTGCTCTCCTATGTCGCCCTGCACCGCGACGACAAGGCCGGTGTCATCACCTTTAATGAAAAAATCGGGGATTTCGTCAAGCCCGACCGCGGCCCGACACAGATCAACGACATCCTTGAATGCCTCTATAGCCAGACCACCAACTTTGCCGAGAGTGACTACTCGGCACTGGTTGTCAACGTGAACCACCTGGTGGGACGCAGGAGCCTGCTCATCCTGTATACCAATTTCTTTGACTACAACAGCATGCTCCGGCAACTGCCCTACCTGCGCCAACTCAACAGCCGTCATCGCCTGCTGGTTGTCTTCTTCATCGATGAAGAACGCCAGGAATTCATCAACCAACAGCCGCACAGCATCAAGGACTACTACGAGCACTCCATCGCCGAAAAGATTGACCATGAGCAGAACCTCATCGTCAGCACCCTGCGCCAACATGGCATCTACAGCCTGCTCACACTGCCGCAGAACCTCTCGGTCGATGTCATCAACCGCTACCTCGAGATGAAGTCCCGCCAACTGTTCTGACGGTTTTGTATTATTGCCCGTCCAACCCGTTTTTCCGCCACTATGAGACTCCGTCACACGCTTCTGATATCAGCATTGCTACTGGCCTGTGCAGCCTCGGCCCAAGGCCACAACGACACCATCAGGGTCATGACCTTTAACCTGCATGCCGGCCATGATGCCAGCCTGGAGCAGATCGGGCAGTTCATCAAGCAATACCAGCCCGACTTTGTCGCGCTGCAAGAAGTGGATCAGAACACCCGTCGCTCCAATTGTCTGCGTCAGAACAACCGCGATTTCATCACCGAGTTGGCCCACTACAGCGGCATGCAAGGACTGTACGGGCCCACCATCAAGTTCAGCGGAGGCCTTTACGGCATCGGCCTGTTGACGCGGCATCAATTTGTCGACGTCCACAACATCAAATTGCCGCATCCCGTCGAGCGCATGGAGCAGCGGGGCCTGCTTCAGGGAACCTTCATCCTTGCCGATGGCGATACCATCACGTTTGCGTGCACCCATCTTGAAGCCTTTGACAGCGTCAGCCGCGCCGCCCAGGTTCAGTTCATATTGGACCATTTTTCCAGTCCCACGCACCCCGCCATCTTAGCCGGAGACTTCAATGCCTCGCCAACCGACCCGGTGATTGGGCAACTCATGGACCAGTGGCTCGACTGCACAACGGGCGATTTCACATTCAGCGTCACCGAACCCACCGAGAAGATTGACTACATCCTCGCCCGCCCCAAACAGTCCTGGCACACCATCGAGTCGCAGGTCATCCCCGTCGAAATGAGCGACCACTACCCCGTCATCGCCACACTGGTCCTCACCCACAACTGACCCCACCAGCAACCAGGCACCAAACACCAAACCGCGCAAAAAAGGGGGGAGCGCACGCACCCCCAAAATATCTAGCGAAAACACGGTCATCAAAGAATATGTGAAGAAAAAGAGTTGAATTATCACATCAAAAGAACCAACCCTTTTTTCTTTGCAGGCCCTATTGGATACCGTTAATTCATGAGGATTGCCTCTTGATTTCATGCTGTTCTTACATTAAATAATTACCTTTGCAACATCAATGAGTTGTTATAATGAACAACAATGATTGTAGTGAGCCTAAAACTGCACATGCAATTATTGCATAACACTCGATAGTAAAGCAAAACATGAAGCAACTATATGCCATACTGTTAATGCTCTTGATATCGGTTAGCGCCCTGGGGGCCAATGCCTATAATGTCAACCAGTACAATCATTTGGCACGGTTGTCCACTGAGGAATTGATGCACCGCGGCCAGGACTTCTTGCAGAACAAGGGATTGGTCGATAGTGCCATTGTATGTTATAGTATCGTTGCCCACCGCGCCCAAAGCGAAAATCAAGAGAGCAAGGAAATGTATCAGATTGCCAGGGCACTCAACAATCTGGGCTATATCTATGCTACCTATTACTATGACTATCACAAGGCCTACGAGAACTTAAACCAATCGATGGAATTGTCCAAACGCTACGGCTTTGACAATAACTTGGCATACGCCTACCTGAACATGGCTTCGATTATCGATGACCGTAACAGTCTCTTCGGGGACGACACTTTCTCAACCGACGCACTGGAGAATACCAAATTGGCCTTTGATGTCGCTGCCAAGGCACGGGAGTGGAATGTGGCGGTAACCAGTATCTATAACATGCTGGACATGGTGCGCAATGGAATGGATATCAGGCGCATCGAGCCGGAACTGAACCGTTTCAAGAATCTGCAACTCACCGATAGCGTGGAGATGTGGCAGTGTACGAGGCTGTTTTGCCAGGCTACCGAGGCATTCATCTCCGGTCAGTATCAGCGTGCTCTGGAGTGCTATGACCAGATGCTGCTCCAGGCTCAGCAGTTAACGACCAATCGCCAGCAGTGCGTTATCAAGGCCATGCAGCAGCGAGGAAATGTATTGGCTGCCATGCACCGCTATCAGGATGCTATCGCCTGTCTGGAGCAGGTCGAGCAGATTACCCGCGACCAGGGGATGCAGCGCGAACTCATCAGTACCTACCGCGCTATGGCCCAGATTTACAATGCGATGGGCAACAAGCTGAAGGCTGACCAATTTGACTACAAGTACCTCAAGGCTAAGGACGAATTCATTCTCCAAAGCCATGCCGAGAGGCTGGAGAAATCGCGCTTCCTCGACGAGATGCAGCGTGTCAACGAGCAGGTGGAGCAATTCCGGGCTAAGCATGAGAGGGCACAGATGATGCTGCTCATGATGAGCCTGCTTGCCGCCGTCATCTTGGTGGCGCTGGTGCTGCTGGTGCGCAGCAATATCAAACAGCGCAACTACATCAGGCACCTCTATGAGAAAAATGTACAGCTGCTTGATGTCAAGGTCGCTGATGCACAACCCGTTACTCAGGCAGTTGACGAGCAGGAGGAAACAGCACCCAAGTATCAGAGCCTGTTGGACCAGGAGAGCAAAGACCGCCTCTATGAACAGATCAAGCAGGTGATGGACAATATGGAATTCATTTGCCAGCCCGACTTCTCGCTTCAGTCGCTGGCCGAACAGGTGGGAAGCAACTATAAGTATGTCTCCCAAGTGCTGAACGAGTGCTACGGCAAGAGTTTCAAGCAGGTGCTCAACGAGCAGCGGGTGCGAGAGGCGTGCCGCATGTTTAACGATGCAGAGCGGTATGGTAACTTGACCATCGAGGCTATCGCTGCTAACCTGGGTTTCAATTCACGCAGCAATTTCACCGTCACCTTTAAGCGCATCACGGGCATTTCTCCCTCCGACTTCATGAAGATGGCCAAGGAAAAATAGGGTACATTCCATGGGCATGTTTCAGTGAAAAACGCCCTTTAATACACAGTTTTTGGTTCTGTTTCACGGAAACAGAACACAGGC
>Ga0256407_10007970_pt1 | contig 15713 bp, 17 predicted proteins | sample RumenRJG_04DNA_FD_193489 | JGI IMG/M metagenome (GOLD analysis project Ga0256407, IMG submission 193489) | Bovine rumen microbial communities from Lethbridge, Alberta, Canada - RJG_04 | ecosystem: Host-associated > Mammals > Digestive system > Stomach > Rumen | place: Canada: Alberta...
TATTCTTCGATTAAGGCCCATTTATATTCGGCAGCATATATCTTATATTCCATAAAAAATCCTCCTGTAGCAGAGGATAACATGGATCAAAAATTTGTGTTAGAGTGGATATCTTTTATGGATACGAACTCATTCAATAGATTCACTGTTTAAACAATTGCTGAAAGAGTTGCATATTTCTAGTACATATACCCCTCATTGTCTAAGACATACTTTTGCCACAAATCTTTTATCAAATGGGGGCGATTTGAGAACTGTTCAAGAGCTGATGGGTCATTCATCAATATCCACTACTGAAATGTATACACATGTCGATTTGAAAAGAAAGAAAAAAGTGCTTGATAAATACAACTTTAGAAACAAGCTTAAATTATGAATACTATCGGCAAATATTTTTAAAATGATAGCCATATTTTTTAGTTATTTTTCTATTGCAAAGCTTCGTTTCTAATAAATTTTATCGAGATAATGTTTGGCATTTTTGTATTTCGTCATATAGATTTCTGCTTATGAAAGGAAAAATGTCTTGCAACAAGCATAATGAAGTGCCACCTCCGATACTAATACAGAACATTGGTGCCAAAAATGGCACTAAAAATGGCACTAAAGTTATTTTGAATAGTTCAAAGAAAACTCGTTCTAAAAAAGTTTTGAAGCTTTCAAGGCGAAAGAATCTGTCATACCACTGATAAAATCAACTACAAGCAAAATGAGGTTATAAAAAATGTTTTTTTGCTGATTTACTATGATTTTTCTAAAGCATATTTGCTGATTTACTATGATTTATATATAGCACTTTTGCTGATTTACTATCTCTGATTGTTGAAGGACATCTTGAGGGACATTGTCCTCCAAAGCTAGTTCATTAAACGGAAGAGAAACAGTAAAAGACTCACTATTCATTATAAAAGCGTCTTCACCATACTTTTTCTTAATCGTATTAACACCTTTGCCACTCGATTCTGATTTATAAATTTTCATGAAAATATCCATGAGTTTAGGGTTGATAGGCCTTGAAACACCATCTAGGAAATCCTTTTTAGATTGAGCAGACAATGGATTCCCGTAAGAAAAAACTACAATATAATCGCTAAATACATAAATAGATGGCGCTAATTGAGTTGAGTAATCATTATGGAGAATTGGGAAGAATAGACAACGTACATTAGTGAAACTAGAAATTATTGAAAAAAGTGAATTGCTTGTCCTATAGATTGTGCTTAATTCATTTGCATCGAATCATCGCCAAAAGAATAATTTAGAATTAATTCATCTTGTTCAAATATTTCATTATCATTAAATATTAGTTTTACAAATTCATAGTTAGGAACATATGTGCCTGTGACTATTTCAGTTTGATTAGTAATTACAAATGATCTATCCTCTCCAAAAGAAAGAGAATACTGTTCATCTCCTTCATGACATAGCCAAACATTGCATTGTTCATGACTACTTTTTTCATGAAAATAGAAAGAAACGTTCTTTTCTTCATTTATAAGATTTGTTGTCATAAAATGATTTAAATCTATTTCATCCAACCCAATTGGCTCTGGGTGCAAGCAAAAATCTTCTTCAGTTTTATTATTATAGGCACGAATAGTGCCATCCCAGCTATTGTCATATATAACTTTTTCTAAATCATATTCAAACCTGACCGCGTTATTGTGTATTATCATGGTCAAATGAACTAAGTGATACATAGTATCAACTTGAAATCTAGTTTCATTATTCTCAAAATAGCCTACGCCATACCACGGTCTCCCTTTCCCTTCAGCATAAAAAGTAAAACTATTATCGTCTTTAGTCCATTTTGTGAAATAGTAACTTTCAAAATCATTATGAGATAACTGCTTATTATTCGGTGTGCATGAAACACACAACAATGTCAAAGAAAGAAAGGCAATAATCTTTTTTGCTATATTCATTTGAGAGATTCTCTTAAAATATTGTCGCATGAAACACACAACAACGTCAAAGAAAGAAAGGCAATAATCTTTTTGCTATATTTATTAGAAAGATTTTCCTGAAATATTGTTAACATGTTCTCATTGCATAGAAATCAAGCAACTATAAAATGTTTGATTGTTACTTGTGTCGATGAAATTTCACAAATAAGCTCTAATTATTGCGATTTAAAAAGACTTTGATAATTTGTGCTTTATTAATGGATGAAAAAGAAGCATAAGTTTCATTATGGTATTTACATCAATTAGAGGATTATATTCCTCTTTTTTTATGATTTTATGTCCGTGTATCGACAATTGACCTTAAAACTATGTCGGTGTATCGACATTTAAGTGCATCTTCAAAAATCAGTCCCAAGAAATTGGGATTTTTTCTTGAAAAAAAAGAGGCTTATATTATAATATACTCGAAAGTTAGTAACTTTAAAGTATGTAATGGAGGCTTCTATTAATGTTTATTGGCAGAGAAAAAGAATTGAAACAATTAAATAATGCTTTTAAATCTAAAAATAAAGAATTAGGTGTTATCTATGGCAGACGTAGAATTGGCAAAACAAAACTTATCGACCACTTCGTCAATGACAAACCACATCTATTTTTCCAAGCAAAAGAGGATAGTTCATATGGCAATCTACGTTCATTTTCTTATGAACTAAATAAATTGATGTCCTTACCTATAGATTTCGTATATTCAAGTTGGCAGGCTGCTTTAGACGCTTTATCTGGATATTTTAAGAACACAAGGTTTGTTTTGTGCATTGATGAATATCCATTTATAACTAAGCAAGATAAATCGTTTTCTTCTATTATCGAAGAATATTTTGATCACTCAGACGAAAACTTAATGTTACTAATTTCTGGTTCTGATGTTTCATTTCTTAAAAAAGAAATAAGAAATAAGAAATCCCCATTATATAAAAGAAAAACATTTGAAATGAATGTTCAAAAACTCCCACTAGAGGAGGCATTACTGTTTTTCGAGGGTGTAGATAAAGAAACCACATGTTCTTTTCTTTCGTTAATGTCTACTTTTCCATATTACTTATCTGCAATCAACACAAATAACGCATTTGAAAGCGAAATAAAGCGATTAATTATGAACGAATATGGACCATTTTTCAATCTACCAGAAAATGTTTTATCAAAATCAAACAAACCTGATATTTATAACGCCATTTTATTTGCAATCGCCAGTAGAAAAACAAACATCTCAGACATCTCAATGTTTATAAAGGAAGAAACGGGAAAAGTTTCTAAATATTTAACGACACTTTTAGAATCAGAAGTCGTTGGGAAAAGAACTACATTCAACGGCAACAAAAAGAACAATTACTATGTAATAACAGATCCCCTTCTTAAATTTTGGTATAAAGTAGTTTATCCAAATCAAAGTAGAATTATTATCAATCCTGATTTAATTTTCGATGAAATTAAAACCGACTTATATCAAGCGATTGAATTCGGATTTGAAGATGTCTCTTTGCTTTATCTCAATAAACTTAATAGAACAGGCAAACTAGGTCGCGTTTATCCAGAAATACAAACATTCAAAGCAGATAATACAAAACTAGGCAGATCAGTAGAAATTGATGGTTTATCGGAACAAGATGGTCATTTATTAGTGGTTGAATGCAAATACAGAAAAGATAAATTTACTCTAGAGATGTTCGAACATCTCAAAGAAAGCGATTCCATATTCAATAAGAATTTAATAAGGGAATATTATCTTTTTTCCAAATCTGGTTTTGATGAAAAAATTAAAGAATCCACAAATATTAGGCTTATCGACTTAAATACTTTATTATCTTAATAATCGCTCAACAATTGAACTTTATAAATTAACCAATATTGACTAATTCTAATTCAAGAAAAAATTTACTATATAAGAAAAACGAAGCATATGCTTCATTATGGTATTTACATTAACTAGAGGATGAAATATTCCTCTTTTTTTGTGATATGTCCGTGTATCGACATTTAAGGGCAAAAAAATCAAAAAAAACGGACGGTCTCTAATGATTATCCGTTTTATTTTTTAAAGATTGGAACATTTCCTCATTATAAATCGCATGTTCTTCAGATAAGTCTTTGGCCTTATTGTTTAGATAAACAGTATAGGAAATAACAACAGGATCATCACTAATATACCATTGGCTTGTCTCAGTGTTATAAGTCGCCTCATATTGATGATGTTCGTTAATAATTTAAATTGGTTTAGTGGTGAAATGTTCTTCTCTATTTTTATAGATGTTTAAAAAGCTTTACTGTAGTTTTTACTTTCAGCTTTACTGGCTTCCGAAATAAAAGCATCATAATTTTCTAATTCCCAAGGAAATGGGACTTTTTTAACGTTTTCTCCATAAATTGTTTTAAAGTCATTCTTCATCGAAATGATGTTGTAGTGATTTGCTTCCCATTTTGCTTTTCTTGTTTCGGTTTCTTCTAGGTTGACATGGTCTTGTTCATCATTATCTGCGATTAACATAAAGACTTCAGTTTTATATTTTTCGTTACTCTTACAGTAATTATGCATCGCTTCATCCCCACTACTATTTCCAAAAGAAAGCACAGGGACTTTACCAATTTCTTGAGAAATTTGCTTCACTTTATTGGTTTTTAAATTTTTAATAATTAATTCATCAGTGCGAATAAGATATTCATCTGATTTCATTGTGTAATCAACACCATCTTGATCACCTTGTCCGCTCGATTTAGTAACAACATCCATACCAATAATTTTATTAGATGGAATGCCGATTGATTCAGTTATAGAACGACAGATATATCTATCAGAGCCAGAAACAACATAATAATCAAAATTATTATCTTTTAAATAATCAAATACTTCTAACATCGGTTTATAAAAACTTGTAGCGTAGGTCATACCAGTAAACCCATTAGGAGTATTTTTAGCGAAATCTTTAACATATTTATCAAAATCCGCAACGCTCATCCCAGCATAAGCTTTAGCAGCAGCGTAAGCATGCCTCATATCAAAGTGATCTGGAAGTTTAGTGCCGTTTCTAACAAAATCTCTAATTTCTTGAGCAACTTCTTTAACTTCAACTGGACAAATATCTTTATAATTTGGGTCTTCTAAAGCGCGATATTCTAACAAATTATATTCAAAATAAGTTGGATATAATTCTCCAATAAAAGTTCCATCCATATCAAATGTTGCAATTCTATCTTCTGCTGGAATAAAGTTTTTTGAATTAGGATTAGTTACATCTTTAACATAATCCATTAATACTTTTAATGAACCAGTGGAACTTTCATCAGTTTTCCATGATTTAAAATACTCTTTGCTAGTAGAGTTATTAGAGCAACCAGCTAGAGAGACAATTACAGGAAATATAGCAAATAAAATTTTTCTTTTCATATTAATTTACCTCTTAAATTATTATGACAAAATCAAAGAAAAAACTCACTAATTTTTAGTGAGTATTTTTAACTTTTTGGCGGAGATTTAGGGATTTGAACCCTAGCGAGGCTTGCACCTCCTATCGGTTTTCAAGACCGACCCCTTCAACCACTTGGGTAAATCTCCATTTTGGTGGACCCAGTAGATCCCGACACTACAACAACTCCGTTATGAGCGGAGGGCTCTTCCTTTGAGCTATGGGTCCATAGCGTTATGTATTATAGCAAAACGCTTAAATATTAACTATTGATTTTTTTCTTTCTCCAATTCATTAGCAAGTTCAATCTGGTCTTTTAGTGACCGATCAACAAATTCCTTTATTTGATCTTTTTTATACTTTCGACCAGTTAAAACTAAAATAATACCTATCACAATAAATAATAATTCTCTTACACGGTAAACAATATATAAAGGACCAAGTACAGCTTCTGACGCTGATTCTCCGATCGCGAAATTAACCGCCATCTGAGTACCTAATTCCCTAGATCCTGCCTGCATAGGAATAACGAATAATAAATTACCCATTAAAGAAGCAGTCGACATGATTAATAATCCGTCAAAATAATTAACAGGAATTCCAATAGGAACAAAATAATAAAGAATCAAGAAATATTCTAAGGCTTCAAGTAATCTAGTTAGATATTGAAGTAGCATCACAGAAATAAATCTCCAAGTCTTATTCCTAAAGGCTCTAATATTATTATCAATTTCAATATAAGAATCTTTGTGTTTTTCAACATATGGAGCAAGCTTTTTCTTTAACAATGGGATTTTTGCTAATAATCTCATTGCTGGATAAGCAAAGCCAATCTTTTTAAAGATAAAGAAGGCTAAAGTTAATAGAAATAAGACTCCGCCAGAAATGCCTAAAATTAAAGAGACCCATAAAGGAGCAGAATGGCCAAAAGCGTGATAAATAGCAAATAAAATAACCCCAGTAATCCAAAGCAAGAAATGACCGACTGCATAAACAATGGAGAATGTTAAAGTAGATGAGGCTGCCCTTTCCACTGGAACATATCTTTTTAAAGCCATAATACGATATGGCTCACCACCAACTAAACCAGCAGGAGTGACATTGTTTAAAGCAAATCCAGCTGCGCATATACGCATCATTGAATGCATTTTTACTTTTTTAGAATCTTCGCATAAGATAAGTTTATAACTTAAAGCGTGTAAGAAATAAATGACTATCCAAACTGAAATAATCGCTGCTAATAAGCCTAAAATTCTTGGGCTAAAAAGCATATTCCAAGGGGTTTCTCTAAACCAATTATTTTTCCAGGCAAGTAAAACAATTCCACCAATACCTAAAGCAAAGAAAAGGATACGCCATCTAAATTTCATTAATTAAATCCTTCTTCTAAACATCTTTTGGCGAGTCGCTCATGCTTGATGAGTAAGAAATATTTTAAAGCTTCTAAAACAACAATGTTCACTGGGAAAATCCAGAAAGCTTGGTTAAAACACATTAATGTTAACAAAGTTAAAGTTCTAAAATTAAAGACTAATAAGTTAGATAGCCAGACGTATTTATTGACACCTTTTTTCCACATCTCAGAAACTTTTTCTGGGATCACTCCACCATTATCAATAATTTTTTGATGTAACTTTTGAAAGTTAGGAGTCATCTTCTCTTGATTTTTAGTGTAAGTAATATAGGAGTTATACACTAGTCTAGGGAAGAATTTATTTGGCGCTAATTCATCAACTTGTTTCTTTAAATCAGCGGTTGTGGACAATTCACTATGTGAACTACCTGTAATATACATATATTCGTTTTTAAGGTAATCAGCAACTCTAGCTTGTGTCGCGTGGAAATATACACCTACTGGAACAGAAATAAAGAAAATCCAACCATTCCAAGGAATATTAGTAAATGGGATATTGTCCCAAAGCATAATATGAATCGAAACTGCGACATAGATAGCGAAATAAACTACTCCATCAGAGAAGCCATCAAAACATCTTCCATATAAGGATCCGCCACCTCTTAATCTGGCAATTTGTCCGTCAGCACAATCAAATACATATGAAAATAAAACTAAAAAACACCCAATACATAATGGCCAAATCCAGTGATATGGGAAAGCTAAGAATGTTGCTCCAGTAATTCCAATAATCATGGAGCAGACTGTCGCAACATTAGGGCTAAAACCTAATTTATGAAACAATTTTGCAATTGGTAATGAGAGTTTTTCCATAACATATGCATCCATAGGATCATTGATGTTACGTGCTTTTTGTAATTTTTGTTGTAATTCTTTTTGTTCTGATACTTTTGACATAGCGTTATTTAATATACCCTCACAAACTAAAAAAATAAATACTTATATTTTTTAAAATCCAATAATCGCACAGAAAATATAGCCAAACGAAATTGCGGTTACTAAACAAATTAACACTACTAATCCTGCTTTTTTAAGTGTAGTCTTGTTCTTTAATAAAACCATCATACCTAAGCCTGAGTTAACTAATAATCCCGCTAATAAGGCTCCAAAAGATAATCCACCACTAAGATAGAGTTCAGATAAAAGAACACTACTAGCACAGTTTGGAATTAACCCGATTAGAGAGGCGTAAATTGGAGTAAGATATTTATTACTAGTTAAGAAATTAATAAAATTATCTTTCCCAACACTAGCGATAATGAGTCCTAAAGAAATATTAATCACTAATACATAGGCGAATATTTCTAAAGAATGCACTAGAGGATGAATTAAATGTTTATGAATTTTAGTGTGTTCGTGATGATGTTCATGACAGATGACATCTGTTAATTCTTCTTCTGGCTTATTTATTTGTTGCTTACGGTAGATTAAATCAATTAAATAGCCAATCACAAAGCCAATCACAAACTTACTAGCAATAAGAGGTAAAACCCAAATTGTCTTTTCACTAGGTTTAGTAAGTAACACTAATATAGCCTCATCACTACAAGATAAAAAAACCGCTACTAAAGTACCAAAGGTAATATATCTTTTGATATATAAGTCACCCGCTAAAACCGAAGTTCCACATTGAGGAATAATTCCAAATAAAGAACCTAATAAAGGAGACAACTTTTGATTCTTAGTTAAAAACTTAGATAATTTATCCTCGATAAAAGATAGTAAAAGATGAAATGCAAAAACAAACGCTAATACTAGTGCACTATCTTTTAATGCGTCTAACAATACATCTTTTACAATATCCCAGGTCATAATCTGCCTTATATAATATAACCTAACGTTCTTTTATACAAATAAAAGGACTGAAATTAGCTATCTGCAAACGTCTCATTCATTATTAAAATTAAAAAAGCATCTCTAACGAGACGTTATTATTTATCAAACAGGGCGCTGCATCCTGAATCACTAGTCAATCCATTTCCGAAGAAATGCGTCGTGGTCGCACAGCGACTTTCCACCTTTGACAATGATATTATATCATTATATCAACACACATCAATCTATGATTGAAAATTCATTTTGACAATAAGTGCAAATTATATATAATATAAGTGTGAACCCAAGATGGCAATTGGAGCCATAATCGGTTCATTTTTCTTTTATTCTATTAAGATACAGTTCGAGGTTTCTCTTTGGATAAATGGTTACTAGCTTGTTTATGTTGGCATCACGGATGTCGGCAAGTGATGAGCCAATCTTTATGACCGTTATTATAGGATCACCGCATTTGGCAATTACATTAGTTACAACCAAATATCTATCATCATGTGTTTTATATATTTTTGTAGCTTTGCTAATCGAGATTAAAGCATTATATATTTCTTCAACTTCTAAACCATGATAATTGTGAGTACCACAGTTACCTACAGGTTGCATTGCTTCCCACAATAGCTTACTAGTTAAATAAAGGCTGTTTTTATAAAAAAGAGTGTACCCAATAACATCGTTGAGTTTCTTAATATGGACATTAAATAACTCAATATCAGTCGGTGAATAATCTTTGTTTTTAAATCTTGATAAGGCGTTCAAAGCCTCTTTTTTGTTACCAAGATTGATTCTATGTATCATATCTCTATTATTACATAATATGTAATAACTTGTCATTGATTTTTGCAGAAAAAAGCAAGAAAAAAGGATTGACTTTGTATCAATCCAATTATCAACTTGTGGCTGGTTTACAGTGTTTTGATACAACCGAACACTTCAACATATCAACCGAACATCACTATTTTAATTGCTATATATTTTATATTTTGAATTCAATGTTAGTTCATTAGGAAGACCATTATCGGAATATAATTCTCTAGTAAATCTAATTTCTTGTTTGGCCAAGCAAAGTTCTAAAAAACACATAAAGATACCGATATCTATACGATTATAAAAACTAACTGCATTAGTTGGCATGATTCCTCTTTTGCCCTCTTCTTTATAACGATATACATCTAGAGTTTCTCCGTTTTTCACTAACCAAGGTTGACTATTACAAGCGCTGGGAGCGAATCTAGCAACATCGCTCACTCCTTCAATGAGTTGGCCAGTCCAAATTTTTTCTAAATCTTTTCTTTTACTCTTATACATATCTTTGCGATATTTGCTTTGATCGCTAATTTTATGAATGGCAATCATAACGACATATTCTAAACCGTCTACTTCTTTTTCTTTGACTTTACCAATACCAAACCATAAAGTACCAATGTTCTTACTAACTAGATACAAATCTATTTGTTCGCCTATATATCCAATGTTTTGTAAATAACCGTCCTTATTTTCGCTATAGAAGAGCAAACAATATTCCGCTTTACGATGACAAGTTGTCTCGCTTTCCTTAACAATTTTCATCTTTACTTTAATATTTGAATAAAGTGGTTCAAGATGCTGGAAAAAGTTATCAATATCATTTAATTCTTCTTTTGTTATCTTTTCATTACCAACATTCAAGAATAAATGGAATGACTTTCTTTTAAATATCATTTCATATAATTGTTCGTTCATAGCTTATCCCCGTTTATTAACTTAAAGAAATGAATTTTAAATGTAAAGTCTTTATCGAATGATTCACTAAACAAAAAATAAAAACATCTGTATTGAGACGTTATTATTTACCAAGCAGGCCAGCCTAATTAAGGAAGCGACTGGAACGTTAGAGGCCATCTATTAGCTTCCCCCTGCATCGCGTAATGACTATAAGTCTTCACCCTTTACGAGTGCGCCGTGGTTGACTGCTGAATCTCCACCTTTGGCATAATTATTCTAAAAGAATGTGTATCATTTTTCAATCGTTATTTTTAACTGGATATATCGTAACAACTGATTCTTTCTTATTCTTTTTTACTTCTGTAACTATCTTCAAATACTTCAATCTTTCTTTTTTCTTTCCTCTTTTTCCTATATAGGTTTTAAATTTGCGTCCATTCCTATCATTCTTCAAAGAGTCTTTATCGCGTAAAATCGCAGGAATAACAGCAAAATCTTTAACATGAATATGATGTTCTTTGTTTGCAATGTGTTCAAAAATAGTTTCGTCTCTTTTATCTACATCAAAACGAACTTCACCTCCATTAGAAGTCTTTAGAGGTACGGGCAGCGCCTTTAATGCAGCTATTACATTCTGATCATATTCTTTATTCTTTTTAGGCATATTTAAAGGATATCATCATATTACATATATGTCATTATAAATTCATGGAATTTAATCAATTATATAATATCACTATAATTGCCCGGGTAAGGCAAGAAAAAAGGACTGATATTTTGTATCAATCCTATTAACCTACATTGGTGACCTGTATGGGATTCGAACCCATGAATGCCACCGTGAAAGGGTGGTGAGTTAAGCCGCTTCTCCAACAGGCCAAGTGTGGCGCCTACCGAGGGACTCGAACCCACGACCGATCGGTTAACAGCCGATAGCTCTACCGACTGAGCTAGGTAGGCAACTCACTTACGTCTTAAAAACGCAAGATAGATTATATATTATTGATTATAATAAAATCAAGGAGCTTTATTTAATTTTTGAATTAATTAAATCTAAAACACTTTTAAGTGTGGTTAATTCACCAATTTCTTCGGAATCAAATTCAATTCCTAAAGTGTCCTCAATTTCAAGCATCACTTCTACTAAATCTAGAGAATCTAATCCAATATCTTTTAAAGAATCTTCTTCCTTTAAAGAAGAGACGTCTATTCTTTTTGCTAAGATATCTGATACAACTTTTCTGGTGTCCATAAATAAACCTCCGTATGAATATTTTATACGATAAAATCTAAAAGAAAAGAGGTAATCCCTCTCTTCTTTCTAAATTAATAGTGAATCGCTGGATAAGCGACACTTCCTGGAGCGGCAATGGCCCCACCTGTATTACCTGATTCAAGCTCTTGAGATGCGCCTTGTTCAACGTTTTGAGCATGTTCAGTAACTTTACTAGCAGTTTGGTTATAAACAGTAGCAATAGTCACAGAAACAGCAGCAAACACCATTAAGGTAAGAATGATACCAAGTAATTGTCCTTTAATTTCAGACATAGCCAATTCTCCTTTCTATCCGTAATATCCAATCACTGTTGTCCTTGAAGCTGTAAGCTTAACATCGTGATTCGCCATTATTAACGGATGATAATAGCGATAAATGGTGTATTCTACAACATCACCAATAGATGGTTCAGTTGGAGAAATCGATTCAAAATGTACTTTATAAACATCTTCTAAATAAGAAATATAGTCTTCGTCCACTCTTCCAGATTTTGCAATTAAATAGCCGATTGAAATAGAGTGTGAATCTAAATAACTATAAGCAGCGGATAAACACATCATGTCCCCTCCTAGAAGAAGAAACATAACAACAAACACCATTGATAAAATTAAACCAAATTTATATGACATTGATGTAATCTCCTATAATCGAAACAATACACAAAGATAAGATAATCGTTATTGCTCCTGCCCCTATTAGCGGGAAAGAGTTAAATAGATCTAAACTTTTTTTATGAGAATCAATCATCTCATCAAAATGCTTTTCCTTAATATTGTTAAATAGCAAATTAAATTCACTTAATTCAATTGAGTTTTCGCCATTATCCACCATTTGATAAATTGAAAGCATCAGTGATTCAATTGTGCGATTGTTGAATTTAGATGCGAAGTTGATATATGGACCAATAGTTTTATCAACATCTATTTGCATTAACATCGCATTTATTGCGTCTTGAATAAATATTTCTGCATATGGGATTAGCATCTTAAAAGATGTGTAAACGTTATTCCCGTTAGAGATAAAGATTTCAAAATAGGAAAGTAAAGATATTAATTGATCAACATGTTCCTTCTCTATTTTCTTTTCTATACTTGAATATCTAGATAAATAGAAATAAACAGCAATTACTCCACCACCTCCGATAAATAACGGGAAATATATCTGCTTAAAAAATATATAAGTAATAAATGCAAGGGCAATTACTATCACGATAATTAAAATAAGGAACATCATTTCCTTTTGATAGGATAATCCTAAAGCGTTAATTCTATCTTTAAGCGACTTTTTCATGGTTTGATTTTCCTTTCAAATTAAGGCTTGTCCCTTTTTGTACAAGTAGGAATATAGTTAATAAAGCAAAAGCAAGAATAATAGAAATAGAAGCTACATATAAAATTTGCCCTTTAACTTTTTCATAAAATTCGCTTAACGCAAATCGTAGGACCACAATAATTGATAAAGAAATAGCCCAGAGAATGCCAATTTCCACATATTTTCTTTTGCTAATTGATTCAGTCTTTGTAAGATACTCTTCATTATGACGAATATTGCTAATCAAATATTTGCTCATAGAAATAATGTCTCCACCTTCTTCTTGCCAAATATAAACAATTTGTAAAAACAGAGAATAATCATAAAATTCAAAATAAGTTGCTAAATAATCTAGTTTCTCATTTTCAGACATATTTTCTAATCCATTAAACATATCAACAAATTCTGAATTCATCGATCCTACTGTAGTTTCTAAGGCTCCAGAAATAGACTTTTTAATTGATAAAGTAATAATAAAATTATTAATAAAGTGATAACACTCGTGATAACGATTTTTAACGATATCGTATTTCTTAAACTTTGGTAGTAACAATAAAATTGTTGTAACAAGATATAAAGCCAATATACCAATAGAAACAAAAATGTTTTCTAAAGCTAGATAAGCCACTACCGCTACCGCTAAGCTAATAAAAAGAAAGATAAATAATTTATTATTGTTATTCATGAACATTACTTCCTATAAATGTATCTTTAAAACTCGTTGATACTGTTTCTAAATCTAGTAAGGCTAAAGCACTGTTTGGTAAATGATGATATGAATGCTTGTTACCTTTTTTAGAATAAATATCAAAGAATTTTCCGTTATTATCGATATAGCCTACTTGAGAGATATAACGGATAATCTTGCCTTTAACGTTTTTCTTAGCTAAATAGAAATAGAAATGAAAATGGTAATAAATATCTTTTAATGTTTCGTCGTAATCAAGTTTTTGATCACCTCTTAAAACCATTCTTCCCATTCGATAAGGTAGAGAATAAACATCAAAAGCGTGAATAGTGGTAATAATCGGCATCCCTGTCATTGCCGAATTTAAAACATCCACCATTTCTTTATCTCTAGCTTCGGCTAAAATTAGCCAATCTGGATTATTTCTTAAAGCATTTTTAATTAATAAACTACTACTTGTATAGGGATTTCTTTCATCTACTTTCCAACAAGTCAAATCAATTTTGCTTTCATTTCTAATAGAGTCAAGTTCTAGTACATTATCAATGACAATGACTCTGACATTTTCCTGAAAATTACGGATTATGTATTTTTGAAACTCAGTTTTTCCAGAACTAGTAACTCCCCCAATAATAATGGATTTTTCGCTCTTAGAAATTACATCAATTAACTCCACAAGCTGAGGAGTAAAAAAATCACTATCTTTATTGATTCGAGGTTTTTCTGAAGCAATTCTAATTGAAAAGGTTACTACATCCTCGTTATTGATTTTTCCTACAGATTGATGAGTAGCGTTAATTCGATATTTGCCAATTGATGTATCTAAATTTGGGTTAGTAAAGGAAAATTGTTGCTCGCTTAAATTAGATATTTGTCTTAAAAAATCTCTTACAGCTTGTTGTTCGATTTCAATATTGCTCTTCTTTCTACCTAATGAGTTTGAAACATAATAAATACTTTCCCCATTATAAGAAATATCAGTGACTTCTTTGTCTTTAATTAAGGAGGCTAAAAAAGAGTTTTCAATATAATAAATTGCTTTAGTTTTATCCATTGTTGCTCTCCTTTAATTCATAGTACATAACGCGATAATAATTATATGTAATATTTAACTTACAATTTATTGTAATCTCCACTCCTTCACAGTTATCAGTTAAACACATTGATTGATCAGATAAATTGTAATAATAAAAGTCCACAGTATACTCTTTAGAATATCGAGGGATAATATTGTCGTAATAAGATAAAACAATATATTCAAAATCATCTCGAGAAATGCGCGGTTTATCCCCTAAAGACACTACTCCTTTATACATGATTTCAATTGGGGTAAATAATATCGCCCTATTCAAACCTTGAATCGAATAGTTTAAAGCGAAATATTGCAGCGAAACTAGACCAATTAATGGAGAAATTAACATTAAAATCATTCTCTAACTCCTCCAGAAAAACAGTAATCCGATTCATAACAAAGGCCGATGATTTTCTTATCAAAATAAAAGGATAAAGGAAGAATTATATCAACTGCGCTATAGCCAGCTTCGCTAACTAAAATGTACGAGTCATTGCGTTCTGCTAATTTTTGTTTATCGACTGGAATAAATAACTTATCAGTTTTTATATATTCAGGTAGCTTAGAAGTAGACATTTCTAAAGTATCTTCTTTAACATACATTTCCTCTTTAATAGAAAACGTAATTTCACTATCAACGCAGGTGCAAATCATATCGACAACAACCTCGTTATCGATATGTCTTAAATTAGGGTAAATATTGTTATAATCTTTAATATGATATTCGGCCTTTAAATAAGTAAAGGCATAGTTTTGAGGATAGTAAAATTTCACGCTTGAAAAGTCTATGGAATTATCATTATTCTTCGCTAGATATTCGTTATAGTTATCAAAGTTAAAAGTCTCACCAGTAATAATTTTAGTTGTCTCCACTTTTATAAAAGCGTTTTCTGTTGTGTAATTACTGTCTTTATATTGAAGAGCGTTAATTGTCTTTTTTAAATATGGATAAACTACTCCAGATCTAGTCACAGGGTTATTACTTCCATGAGTGATTTCATATTCAAATCTTAAACCATTGGAGGTTAGCTTGTAGCGAAGAGGATAATCAAC
>Ga0256407_10007971_pt1 | contig 15713 bp, 15 predicted proteins | sample RumenRJG_04DNA_FD_193489 | JGI IMG/M metagenome (GOLD analysis project Ga0256407, IMG submission 193489) | Bovine rumen microbial communities from Lethbridge, Alberta, Canada - RJG_04 | ecosystem: Host-associated > Mammals > Digestive system > Stomach > Rumen | place: Canada: Alberta...
ACTGTATATAGCTTAAATGAAGCTATCAACATTATAAATGATGAGCTAATGGATCATTTTGATCATTATGACCAATGCTTCCACAATAGAATGCCATTCTCCGTTGGAGTACTTGAGTCTAGCTTATATGATGAAAATTCTATTACGGATGATGAAATCATCCTATTTGGAAGAATAAGTATGCTATTAAATAGAATCATAGAGAAAGATGAACGAATTCCTGCATTAGAATATATTAAGCATGATTATCGTTATCACTTTGAAGATGGATACATTTATGATTTAAATATCATAAAAAAAGAAGATGAAATTATATTAAGCTTAGTGGTAGATCAAGGAGATTATAAGGATATACTTGAAACGAATATGTTTAGCTTAAACGAAAATAAATCCTATTATTTTAAATCAATTCAAAATGTATGTACCTATTCCCCAGGAGATAAATTACCTCTAGGTGCTATAGTAAGTATAGATATATCACTAACCAAAAAGGAAGATTAATATGACTAAATTTGTATTTTTAGATATCGATGGTGTATTAAATACCACAGGGGATAAGGAATTAATTTCTAATACATTTGAAAAAACAAAATTAGAAAACCTAGTAGAACTATTAAGAACAACAGATTCTATCTTAGTTGTTACCTCAGATAGAAGATTAATCGAAGAGGAAAGATTAATGATCGAGGATGCATTTGACCCATATTATATATTAGTTAATTATTTAAGCTATAAAAGAACTCATAAAAATAGAAGTGATGAAATCCTATATTACCTATCGAATCACCCAAGTGATTCCTATGTAATATTAGATGACATGGATTTAGGCTATAGTGAAAATGAGGCATTAAAGCCTCATTTCATCAATACCTATAAGCATGGATTTACTAAAGATCTATTACTTAAAGCATTAGAATTGTTAAAATAAAATTTCATAAGCACATAGAATGTTATCTTCGTTGATGATATAATATTTGAAAATACTATATTTAATGAATATATTAATTCGCATAAAAAACAAATTCCTATATAGAGGTGATTAATAATGAGCATTTTTGGAAAAGTATTAAGAAATGTAACAGGCACAAACAAAAATGATGTAAAATCAAAGCAAATTGATTATAAAATGGAAAAGATGAAGCAAAAAAATGAAAAAGAAGAAAAAGAAGAGGCAATGGTTTTAAATGTCGCAAACCACATCATTGAGAATCCCAATCTTTACATTTCTAAGATTGAAGAATTGCTCGAAGATAGTAATGCTAAACTTTTGAGGCTTGAAGAGTTACAAAATAAAAAGGCAACGTTTAGTGAAAAAGCAGAAATGAAAAAAACTAAAGAACTTGTTATGGATAATTTAGGATATCTATACATATCACAAGAGTTTCTAATGCTGATAGATAGACTCATCAATGGTGTTTCATTAGACAAAGGCCAGAGAAAATTTATAATGGATTTTTTGCCTTTCTTTGATGGACGTAAAGTTTTAGAAAATGACGAAAGCATAATGGGAACTATATTATCTATAAAATCAGATATTATTAGTCATAAGTATGATTTTAAATACATGTTAGAAAATACTTATCGTTCTAAGATTGAATCATTAGTTATTCCTGATTTCACGCTTATATTCGATAAAATAAGGAATTCTAATCAAATAGAATTGGAAAAAGAGGATGAAACTATAGTTGAAGAAGTATCACGTCAGTGTTCTAATTGTTCTTGTACAATACCTTCAGGTGCAAAATTCTGCCCATCTTGTGGAGCAATAGTGGAAGAGCAAAGTCAGAGATTCTGTATGAATTGTGGAGAAAAAATAACTCCAGGCGCAAAATTTTGTGCGAAATGTGGAGCAAAAATCAACTAAGCAGTTCCTTGTTACTAAAACAAGTAAAAACTTTAAACATTAAGGATATTTAGATTGTTTTCTAATATCCTTTTTTGGTTGTGCCAAATAAAGTCCACAATTATAGATATTCTATACCTGAGGTGTATAGTGTGATTACAAGAAAAGAAATAAAGGAATATTTAATAAAAGAGAATAATGGAAATAAATATATATCGGATAAAGAAAAAATAGAATATTACCAAAGATTATCTAAAGCATATATTAAGAACAATAAGATAAAAAGATTTATTTACCAATATCTAGAAGGAGATGGTAATGAATTAGCATCGAAATTCTTTAATGTTTATTCCTCCTCTAGAATATGCTTTGAGATGTATTCATGGATGGAAAATCTAGATTGTATTTTAGATATTGAATTTGAATATCATTTACCATCCATGAAATCTTCATCATCCGAGTTAATGGGATCAAATATGGATGTATATTATGAAGCATATAATGATATCACATTTATTGAATCTAAATTTACAGAAGCAGTAAATAATAAAAATGTAATAATACCAGATGCATATTATAAGGAAAAGGGTATAGCTAAAAGTCAAAAAGGGACATATTTAAAAAGTGACTTATACTATAGATTTAATAATAATTATGTATTAGTTAAGCTATTTCCAACCTTTATAGAGGATATTATTAAATCTATAAATTTATATGAAGAGGATAAGCAAGATTGGTTTGACGTGAAGCAAGAGGTAGCACATATCTTTGGTATATGTAGCTACATCTTTAAAAACCAAAAGAAGATTAATAATAAGAATATACATTTTTATAATGTAATATATGATTTTGATAAACCATCACTACTTGCAATGGAATTTAAAACTAAAGTAAATACATTCATGAAAGAATACATAAAAGCATTAAAGCTTAATATATCCTTTGATTATGATTTTAAATATATGAGAAAAATATATGAAGAAATACCTGATGCCAAAGCATTTGGATCAGACAAGCTAGTAAAGGATATCTTGAGTATTTATTTTAAATACAAATGTGACTAAAATTGTCACAATTATATGTTATACTAATATAAAGGAAGGCGATTAAATATGAGCAAATTAGAGAAAGACTTTTGTTGTACTTTAAAAACATTAATGGGAAGAGATGATGGAAAAGGCATAGGTGGTTATGAATTCTATGAAGACAAAACTCATTATATAAATTGGGTAAGCCAAATGTCTGAGGAAGATCATAATGCTTATGTTAAAGAAATAAATGATACTAATCCTAAGATGGCTGCTTATGCTTCATCAGCAAGATTCATTTACAAATCTTTTAAAGATAAAAGCAATTTAAAAAAACTAGGATTAGGAATTCAGTGCTGTGAAGATAGAGTGTTTGAAAAAATAATGAAGGGTAAAGTGAGAGCAAACTTTGATATGTATTTAGAAGAAGGGAAAACAAAATACTATTTTGAGGCAAAATGTAGAGAATTATTTGACTATCACTACCCATATTTTCCTAAGAGTTATAAAGAAATAGCTAAAGAACTGTTTGAAGATATAGAGGATAAAGAATATGTCAAATTAAAAGGACTCCCTGAAAAATTAACTGGAAGATTATACTTTGATATAAAGCAATTTGTATGTCATGTTCTAGCAATAATGAATGCAAATAATGAAAATACAAATTATTTAATTTATTTGCTATATGCTCCAAAAGAATTGTTGGAAAGCAACGATTATAAGGGAATTTATGATAAATTTATAGAACAATATAAGAGCGCTATTCGATATGTTAAAGATAAGCTTAAGGCTGACATTAATTTTAAATTGTTCATTAAGACATCAATAGAGGAGATAGAACCAATAAAATTTATAGAGAAAGAAATAAATTGAGAGAAGGTAAACTAATGTCCCATATCGCAAGAGAATTAAAAATGCTATTCTATTTGAATAGCCATAGGAATCGATATGTTAAAATTGATGAACTTTCTGACTTACTTGAGGTTACTCCACGCCAGGTAAGGCGCTATAGAGATGATCTAGACCAAAATGGGTATAGTGTAGAACAGCTAACTGGCCCTACAGGTGGCTATAGGCTAATCGATTCCTTAGATAAATCCTTAATGATTCCAGATAATATAATGCTTGCATTAACCTTATCAGGGAGGAATAATGAATCCTTACTGAAAACATTACATGATTTACCTGTTGTACCAAATATAAAAAAGAATCTAGATGGTGATAATTATATATCCGATCATGATATAGAAATATTATCTGCTATAAGTACTGCTATAAAAGAAAATAAAAGAATAAGATTTGATTATAATATTTATGATGGTAGAACCATAGATGTAGAGCCATATAAGATATATTATACGCATCATACATATTACTTAAGAGGCTATAGCTTATTTAAGCAAGCCTTAAGAAAATATGATATAGATAAAATATCGAATATTAAGCTAACAGATTCCTTTGTGCCAAAGGAATCGTTAATGAAACAAACGGATGAGGAATTATCCATTTATGGTATATTTGATGAAACAGAGGAAACGATAGAATTAAAATTAAAATATTTTAATGATAGAGATGCATCTATGATTGATCGATATTTTGAATTTAAAGGTTCTTTAGATAAAGAAAATAAAATATATACAGTGAAAACAAAGAACAATGCTGAACCATTTTATGTCATATTTGCATTACACCATAAGGTAGAAATCATAAATGAGGATGTAAGGCGTCATTATATAAATTATTTAAAGAATTATGTAAATAAATTAGAAGGCTAACCACCTTCTTTTTATTACGCCTAATTATGTCCACAATAATCTGTAAACTACACTTGGAGGATATAAATATGGAACTATTAAAAAGAGAATTAGTTAAGCATAAAATACCATATCATTCCTATGATAGTAGTACTCTTGCAAAATTATTATTATCGAATATGAATGAAGTCGAATTCAATTATAAAATAAAGGATTCCTTGTTTCATGGATATATTCCATCATCAAATCGATTTATAAATATTATATTCTTAGAATATGGTTATAATTTTATAAGCTATTTTAAGGATGATTTCATATATCTTAATGAGGTATCTAATTATTTTAAGAGGTATTTAGTAGAGAATAATTTAGAGAAGGAATTAGATATATTTAATCTAAATCAAGAGCTAAGAAGAATAGAAGCAATTCTTTGCTATTATGAAAATAAAGAAATTATTGCTAGATACGATATATATTTATATTTCTACTTGGAAAAAAGTGAATTAATGGACTATTTTATAGCCTATATAAATAATTATATAGAAAAGCATATGCATACAAGGCTTGCATTTAAAATACATCCAATTACTGATTTATTAAATGCTATAGAGGATAGATCTATATTGGATAAATTAGAGTATTATGATTTATTAAAAAATGATTTAACCTATGAAAAAATATTCAATTCTAGTATTAAAAATAAAAATCTATCTAAGGAATTCTTAATGAAACATTATTCTATTAGTGATCAATCTACAGGTATTCTATTTCATGAATATGAAATTTATAATACTATATCCTTACAGGATGAAGAAATTAAAGAGCTACTTATTTCGAATTTACATAAGAATAATCTAGAAATTATAGAAGAGGAATATATTCGCTCATTTCATCTTTATTCTTCTAAAGTATTATCCTTAACGATTAGTCAAAGATTTAAGAAAATATTATATAATTTGGTATTAAATTATATAAATGAAGGATTCTATTTAAACCAAATACCAAATTTATTATTTAAAGAAAATCCATTTCAATTTGAGCATAGTATTACAAGCTTTTGTGAATATTTAAATGCAATTAAGAAGAATAAAATAGATATGGATGAAGTAATATATAAATTTATAGAGGAAATTACATTAAAGAAGAATTGTATAGGAATAGAGGTATATCCATTAAAGCATTTCCTTAAGCAATAATAGTCCGCTCATATGACTTTAAACCTAAAGTAGAAAGGAAAGCATCCAGAAAACCCTGTATGGTAAATTGAGCATTGGGTAATGATTCCCCAAGCTTTGAGAGATAATAAAGATGCAATTTTGTAATCATCTGGATAGCCAAAAGGGCTATCCTTTTTTAAATTTTATGTAATAAAATGACAAAAAATCATTCAAATTGACAGTTTAAAATGATATAATCAATATGGATGTTATTAAATTGATTGAATAATTCTTTTGAAAAGGAGATGATTCTCTTTGGAAATATTTAAGGAATATTTATTATATAACTGGGCATTGGTATTGGTACTTGTGGCCTTTGTAATTATGCTTATTATTACAGTATTCTTAGATAAAAAAACTGTAATTCGAATGTTTGTATTAATTGGCTCTGTATTTATATTGTCCTTAGTTGTATTCTTTGAATTCTATTTAGGAGATATACATAAGTATCCAAATATAAGAATAGTACTTACTGCAATAAGGTATAGCTTTACGCCAATTATTATTGCCTTTATCTTATTAACCTTAGTGAAGAAAAGTAGATGGTATGTATTAATACCTGCATTCGTGCTTGCGATTATTAATATTATTTCTATATTTACAGGAATTGTATTTAGTGTAAATGAGGATAGCTCCTTAAATAAAGGGGTATTAGGATATTTACCTTATATAGGTGTAGGTATATATGGTGTATTCTTAGTATTTATTTTAGTCAAGCAAAGTAATAAAACACCTACAGATATTATTCCTATCGTATTTATGGTTTTTGCCTTTTCTACAGGCTTATTCTTCCCTTTTGTTATTGGAAGGGAATATTCTAAAATATTTGCGACAACCATTGCAATAGCATTATTTGTATATTATGTATTCTTAATATTACAATTGACAAAGAAGGATTCCTTAACGGGCTTATTAAACCGTCAGGCTTACTATAAAGCAATTCAGGATAGATCAAAGGATATTACAGCTATCGTATCTATTGATATGAATGGCTTAAAAAGAATTAACGATACCCTAGGTCATGCAGAAGGAGATTTAGCGATTACTACCCTAGCCTCCTGCTTCCAAAGAGCAGCAAGGCTTAAGCAATCGGTATACCGTATTGGTGGAGATGAATTTATTATTGTTTGCTACAAAACAAATGAAAATGAGCTTTTAGAATTATTATCTAAAATAAGAGATAATGTTTCTAAAACAAATTATAGCTGTTCTATTGGATATGCACTTAAAGAAAATCAAGATAATGATATCGATAGAATTATGAAAATATCGGATAAAATGATGTATCAGGATAAAGCAAGATATTATGAATCCCAAGGGATTGAAAGACGTACAAAATAAATTTAGTTATAATTGGAGGTAAATTATGGCATTAAATCATTCATATAATCAGGAATATACATTTGTATTTCAGAAATTACCAGAGTCTGTAAATGAGCTATTAAGCTTTAAAGAGGCAAGATTAGATACTCCATTTAAAACTGCAGCACTTGCTATGCTTTCCTTATTGGTATATAAGGAAAATAAAGAATTATGCTTTGAAATGCTAAATGCATTAAAGGGTCCAGCTAAATTATCTCCATTTGAGATTCAATTCTTAAATGATAGGTTAAAGGGTAAGGAATATAAGCCATATTCCTTCTTTAATGGTGCAACGAAAGAGAATGGCTATACTCCAACTATGCCACTAACGATTACAGTAAAACAAAATCCATATTCCTTCCCTGAAGAGAATTATGCCACATTATTTGTTCATTCTAGTGGAGCTGATTCCGATAGAGAAATTAAATTAAGACTTAAGCCATCCACAGGAGAATGGTTCTTAACAGAATTGTTATGTCTATCGGATATAAGAATACCTACGGAATTAGATCCTTGGGCTTAAAATCCTCTTTATTTGAGGATTTTTATTTTGGAGGTGTTATTATGATACTTGTTACTGGGGATACCCATGGTACTATAGATTACCAAAAAATAGAAAGAATCGTAGAATTAAATTTATTATCTAAGGAGGATTATTTAATTATTGCAGGAGATTTTGGCGCAATATGGAATAAAAATACCCTAGATAGAGATTTATATTATTACACAAAGCTACCCTTTATGGTTTTATTTGTAGATGGAAATCATGAGAATTTTGACATTCTTAATTCTTACCCCATTACATCATGGAATGGAGGTAAAATCCATAAAATAAAGGATAATGTAATCCATTTAATGAGAGGTCAAATCTATACTCTTGAAGGGAATACTATATTTACCTTTGGAGGTGGCACCTCCATAGATAAATATAGAAGATGTGAGCATAGATCCTGGTGGAAGGAAGAGATTCCATCTATAGAAGAGCTAGAGGAGGCTAAAAAGAATCTATTAAAATATAATAATCAGGTAGATTATATTATTACCCATAGTATAGATTCAAAAACCTTATATTCTCCTAATTTATATGTTTACGGTAATAAATGTGAAGCATTTATAGATAATGAAATGCTAGATTATTTTGAAGAAAATATAAAATATAAGCATTGGTATTTTGGTCATTATCATATCGATAGTGAAATAAATGATAAAAAGACATGTCTTTATAATAATGTGATAGAGCTTGGGAAATAGCCTTAAATATGGTATAATCTTTTCAAAAGGAGAACAAAAATATGAAACGTATTATTAAATTATCTATTGTACCTGTAATGCTACTTGCATTAGCCTCTTGTGGAAACAAAGAGGAAAAAAAGAATTATTTTACACTTTGGAATGATTGTGAAGCCATAAGAACACTTACAAGCTATGTTGAGGATGTCACAAATGAATCCTCAGATCACTTTATTCCAAAGGAGGATAGAATTGCAACCTTTGATATGGATGGTACCTTCATTGGAGAATTATATCCAACCTATTTTGAATATAATTTATTAGAATATAGAGTATTAGATGATCCATCCTATAAGGATAAGGCATCCGACTCTGAGGTTTCAGCTGCAACACAAATCAGGGAATTTGTAAGAGAGGGGAAGAAGCTTCCTAGTGGCTTTGATATGATTCATGCCCATGCAGCCGCAAAGGCCTATAGTGGTATGACTCTATCTGAGTTTGATGCCTATGTAAAGGCTTATGCTGAAACCCCTGCAAATGGCTTTACTGGTATGACATATAAGGAATCCTTCTATAAGCCAATGCTTGAAATCTTTGATTATTTAAAGGACAATGATTTTACCTATTATGTAGTTAGTGGTTCGGATAGATTCATTTGTAGAGCGCTTGTGGATTCTATTCCTATTGACGCATCCAAGGTAATTGGTATGGATGTTGTACTTAAAAGTGATCACCAAGGAGATACAGATGGTGTAGAATATACCTATGGTTTAGAAGATACCCTAATTCGTACAGATGAATTAATCATTAAGAATTTAAAAACAAATAAGGTTAAGCAGATTACTCAAGAAATTGGCAAGGTGCCTGTATTATCCTTTGGTAATTCAAGTGGAGATAGCGCAATGCATAATTATTGCTTACAGAATACCAAGTATAAAAGTGAAGCATTTATGCTTATTGCAGATGATGATGTAAGAGATCATGCAAATCTAGTTGAAACTGCAAAAAGAAAAGCTACATGGGAAGAAAATAATTATACTATTATTTCAATGAAAGATGATTTTAAAACCATTTATGGTGATGGTGTTGTCAAGGTAGATTTTACATTCTAAGAGAATTGGTTAGTGGTTTAAAATAGACCCTATAAAGTAGACAGTTTTAAAAAAATGGGTAGCGTTGTATCTTCGCAGTTACAATTGTCCAACGTTTGTTGGACTTTTTGTCGTTTTTCTTATTTGCGCATTATTTCTTTATCTTGGGATTAGAAAATTTCAAGAATGGGTGATTTCAAGGTCCTTACAAGCTAAGATAATTGTTTCATTTATTCTTGATGTTATGTTTATTGGAACTATTGTTTGGGCAAATCTGCCGCCAGCAGTGGCATAATTGTAAACTTATCTTAAAACTTTAGATACTTCTAAATTTTTAACAATTGCCGTTCAAACTTTAACAATTACCGTTCAAACTTTAACAATTGCCGTTCAAACTTTAACAATTGCCGTTCAAACTTTAACAATTGCCGTTCAAACTTTAACAATTGCCGTTCAAACTTTAATAATTACCGTTCAAATTTGTTACAAATCGTTAAAATAAATGATAAAATCTTAGTGGGTGATATGACTATGCAAACAGAAGAATTATTAAGATTAATGGGGAAAATAAAAAAGTAAATCAAATAATATTGAATTGAAAGCTGCTTTTAAAGGCTGCCCTGAAAAATTATATGATACATTATCATCTTTTTCTAACCAAGATGATGGAGGAATAATTCTTTTTGGTATTGATAAACTAGAGCCGCACACTCACTTTTCAAATTACTACAATAAATGATTATCTTTTTTATTTAATCCGCCAATTTCTGCCAGTGGGATTTCAACCTTACCTCAATTTTTCTATTATATTTTTTGAATAAGGTAATAAATTTTCAATTGGCTCTTTATTAATATTTTCAAATACATAATTTAATCTAAGGCTTTTTTTATAATTATATAATGGATAGAAATATTTATTTTTCCTTTTATATTTTAAATAACTATGCTATAATATTATTGCAAAACTGCCAAAATGTTAAAAAAATGGCAAAAATGCAAAAAGAAGGTGATTGCGTTGAAGAATTATTTATCTAAAATTGAACTATATGAACAAAATGAAAAAAACACAATGAGTCCTAGAACAAAAGCTTTATTGATCAAAAAATTAATTGAAAATGGAATCATTGCGAAGGTTGAAAATGATAAATACAAATTAGTAAATAAAAAGAAATATCATATTTATAGAGATTATGATGGTACAATCGAGTATATTAATTTACTAAATAATGTTAAATTTGATTATATAATTTATAACATTACGTTTTTAAATGAATGGTTAAATCAGTTAATTGGTAAAAATACTATTTTTATAGAAGTAGATAAGAAATATATGAATTCTATTTATGACATATTATTAGATAACGACTGTAAAAATATATTAATTAATCCATCTCTTGAAGAAATTGATAAATATTTATCAAGTGATTTGATAATTATTAAACCATTATTTACAAGATCACCTATCAATAGAAAAGAAAAATCTTTTGAAATAGAAAAAGTAATAGTTGATTTATTTACTGATAATATTTTAAGGAAATTTTATTCGACATCAGAACTTCCTGATATATATAGACAAATATTTAAAACTTATGCTATTGATGAATTCTCATTGAATGCGTATCTATCGAGAAGGAATTTAAAAGATAGATTTTATGAATTCTTAAAATATAATAATTTGGAGGATAAAATAAATGATTGATAAAATTACATATACAAAAGAACATTTATTAAGCTTAGTAAAAAAATATAAAACTGATCGTCAATTATTAGAAAGAGCTATTTTTGCCTTAGGTTTATTAGAAGCTATTTCAAAAGTATCAAAAGACTTTTGTTTTAAAGGTGGAGGTTCTTTAATGATATTAACTGAAAAGCCAAGAAGATTAAGTACTGATATTGATATTATCGTAGAACCTGAGTTTGATATTGATAGGCTTGTTAATGAGGCTTCAAAAATATATCCTTTTATAAGCTATGAAGAATCAATAAGAAAAACAAATAAAAATATAAGTAAAAAACATTATCGTTTTAATTATAAATCTATTTTAAGAGATGGAAAAGAAACTCAAATATTATTGGATGTATTATTTGAAAAAATGCCATATATTAAAACAATTAATACACCTATTAAAAATGAAATGCTTATTAATAGTGGAGAAGATTATTATGTAACTACGCCAACTATAGAAGCATTATTAGGTGATAAATTAACAGCTTTTGCACCACATACAGTTGGTATTAAATTTCATAATGAAGATTTTAGTAATGATAAGAGATTAGAAGTAGTTAAACAAATGCTAGATATATCTTCATTATTTGTTTTAGCACATGATTTGGAATCAGTAAAAAATAATTACATATCAGTATGCAACGAAGAAATAAAATATAGAAATTTAGATATAACATATAAAGAATGTTTATTAGATTCACTTAATACAGCTTTATCAATTGTTTCAAGAGGTGTTTATAATGCTGATGATTATCATTTGTTAGTTGAAGGTATAAGTGCGTTAACTAATCACATTTATGGACAAAAGTATTCTAGTGAAAAAGCGGTTGACGATGCTGCTAATGTTATTTTACTTGTTGCAGGTATATTAACTGATACTGATATTTTTAATATAGATATCAGTGAACAACCACTAATTGAAAATGTCAATTTTAATAAAATAAATTTTCAAAAGAAAAATAGATTTGATGCATATAATAAATGTGCGTACGCAATTAATATAATGCTAAAAAATGGCATTATAAAGTAAGGGATTGTCACTAGTTATGGATGAAGAGGATATTCATGAAATAGTTGAGGGTATTCTTAATGGAGATGAATTATATAAGGACTTAAACTTAAAACCACTTATGCCTTTTTTCGAAGAAGAAGATTGTGATAAGATATTTAGAAAACTAATAATCGAAAGCAATGGAGGATATGCTCATAATATATCATCAGTAGCTCCATTTGTTTCGGAAGAATGTTATCTAGCTTAGTAGATGAATATTTAGATGGTAAATATCCTGATTTATCTTTAGAAAGTCTTTTACCATTTTTAGATAGTAAGGATGTTAAAAAGATCTTTAAGTCATATCTTAAAAATAGATGATTAACATATAATGGTTCGAATACGCACACCTGTGCTCCGCCATTATAAATTCGAAATCGAATGCCATAAGTTCTATTATTCTAATGGAAGCGCAGTAATGGTTATCGATTTAGAGCATATTGAAATCGTCTTAAAACAATTAAAACGATTTTTCTTTTTCATACTAATGATTAAAGAATAAAACTAGGATAAAATAGAGGTAATTATAGGTGGTATTTATTTGAAAAATAATGATTTAATAGAAACTACAAATGATATTGTTTTTCACATATTGAAGACATAAAAAAAGACATTATTAGTACAAGAAATAAAATTTTAACTGATGCTAATAAAGAATTAATAAATATGTATTTTAGAATTGGAAAGATAATTAGTGAAAATCAAAAATATGGAACTAATTTCATTAATTCATTATCTACATCTTTGAGAATTGAATTTCCTGATGCTACAGGATTCTCTCCTAGAAACCTTTCTAGAATGAAAAAATTTTATGAAACATATAAAGATCTATCAAATTTGCCAACGGAATTGGCAAAATTGCCATGGATACATAATTCAATATTAGTTGAACGCATAAGTGATGTCCAACGTTTGTTGGACTTTTTGTTTCATTTTTATGATAAGAGAGACCAAATTCATTGAAAAATAGGAATATTTATTTTATAATCTACTAAAGGGATGAATTATGTTTAAAAAGTTAACAAGGAGGGGATTTAAGTGCAAGATGCAAACGGCACTTTTTTGGGATTTCTAAAGAAATCCTGGGGTTGGATTAGAGACCTATTTGGATTTAGAAGAAATTCCAAATATGTTTCGAATCATTTAAATGAAGCAAATATAAGAAGCTCAATCTATATGTGCTTTGTTATATTGGTAATAGAAATATGGATGATTATTCGTAAGGCAGGAGATGTCAGTGATGCAATACAGGATGGTACCAATTGGTTTGATGCCCTATTCTCTTATACTTCCTTATACTTCTTGTTTATTATTGCCTCTGTTGCAATGCTAACATTCGGAGTATTCTATTTAGATAAGAAGGAAAGAAGAAGAGATTATGTGGTTCCATTCATTTTCGGTGGAGCACTAATTTTATATTCCTTATTCCTTGTTAAGGAAATATCTCAATTCAAATCATGGGATACTCTATATTATAGAATTAGTAATGAGGGTGTAATAGGATTTTATATATTCGCATTCTTGCTAGGTGTATTTATCCTACTTCATACGATATTTAAAATTAAAAACAAAAGGAATAGTTATTATCTATCCATTGCGGTAGTTGTATCCTTCGCATTTATGTGCCTTGCCTTTGGTATTAAGGTTGGATATACAGATTTTTTCTCTAGATTCTATTTAGGTACAGGACTACCTAAGGCTACTGGAGATGGTACATTTGAAATAAAATCTATGCTATGCTTCTTAACAATGATTTTGTATGTAGGATGCTTACTTATTTGGAAGCCATATATTTCTATTGCAATGCTTACAACCTTCTTTATGGGATTCTATGTATTACTTGATGCTGATGCGCAAAATAGAATCTTTGCTGATGGTGAAAAGGTTAATTATATTACCTTCTTAATTTCCTTAACGGTTGTAACAGTATCTATTTACCAACAAAGATTAAGAGAAGGAAAAAAGAGCGAGGAGCTACAAAGAATCGCTATTTATGATGAAACAACAGGTATTCATAACCTACACTATTTCACAAGTGAGGTTAAAGCATTAATGGATGACCCTTCTGTTGAAATGGCAGAATATAAATTCTTATTTATTAATATTGAAAACTTTAAAACCTTTAATGACCAAATGGGATTCCAGGAGGGTAATATATTCTTAAAATCCTTTGCAGAAAGCTTAGAGAATATCTTCTCAGAGGCTTTAGTTTCCCGTCAGGCCGATGATCATTTTGCAGTGCTTACAAAATGTATTGATTTAGATGAAAGATTAATTCAATTAAAGGATGTATTAAGAGATTTATCTAAGGATGTATATCTTGAGCTTAAGGTTGGTGGATATGTATCTATAAGAGATAAGGAAGACCCAAGAAGAGCCTTAGATAAGGCAAGATATGCTAGTGGCTTAATTAGGAAAAAATATGGTGTTTATTATAGTGAATATGATGATAATATTCATAATAAATATCATAAGAGACAATATATTGTAAACCATATTGACCAAGCCGTTGCTGAAGGCTGGGTTAAGGCATTCTACCAGCCAGTTGTATGGAGTGAGGATAATCAATTATGTGGATGTGAAGCATTAGCTCGATGGATAGATCCAAAATATGGATTCCTATCTCCTGGTGAATTCATTCCAATCCTTGAGGAGCATAGATTAATTCATAAGCTTGATGCAGCAATCTTTGAAATTGTATGCAAGGATATAAGAAATGCAATGGATACTGGCAAGAAATTTGTACCAGTTTCCTTAAACTTCTCAAGATTAGATTTTGAATTAATGGATGCAGTTAAGGTATTAAATGATTTAGTAGAAAAATATAATGTACCAAAGGATTATATCCATGTTGAGGTAACCGAAAGTGCCTTAACGGATAATTTAAATCTATTAAGAGATGCAATGGATAAGTTCCATTCTCTAGGATACGCTATATGGCTTGATGATTTTGGTTCTGGCTATTCATCCTTAAATGTATTAAAGGATTATAAATTTGATGTATTAAAGATTGATATGAAATTCTTATCAAGCTTTGAAACAAATCCAAAATCTAAGGATATTATCCAATGTGTAGTTGACCTTGCAAAGAAGGTTGACATGAAGACTCTAACGGAGGGTGTAGAAACCAAGGAGCAAGCAGAATTCTTGAAGCTTGTTGGCTGTGGTAGACTACAAGGCTACCTATTCGGTAAGCCATTACCTATAGCGGATATTTATCAAGGCATTGAAAGTGGTAAATATATTGTTTCTGATACAATAATCTAAGAAGAAGGCCTTCGGGCCTTCTTTTTACAAAAGGAGTGTTAGTCTGAAAATAAAATAGTTATAATCTAACTACGGGGAACAAAAAAAGGCGTAATGCCCCTTACCCCAAAATTAAACTAATTAAATCTTATGTGATTGATAAAA
>Ga0256407_10007979_pt1 | contig 15704 bp, 12 predicted proteins | sample RumenRJG_04DNA_FD_193489 | JGI IMG/M metagenome (GOLD analysis project Ga0256407, IMG submission 193489) | Bovine rumen microbial communities from Lethbridge, Alberta, Canada - RJG_04 | ecosystem: Host-associated > Mammals > Digestive system > Stomach > Rumen | place: Canada: Alberta...
TCCAATACAAATTAATATACAACTTCTAAATTCATAATTTTTTTGATTTATTAAAGTAATTAAAAAAGGTAAAATTATTTGTGAATATTCAGTATTAAAAAATGTGGGATTAATTTGAATAAAAAATGGAATATTTTCAATATAATTTGTTTTAATTTGTGAATTTTTTGTAAGTTGACAATATATTATTAATTCCATAAATTTTTTATATTTATCATTTATAAAATATTGTTTATCAAAATTATTAAAACATATTAAAATTCCATTAATAAATGAATAATTATTTGGTATTTTTGAATTTTCTTTTAAGTAATAAGAAAATTGTAATATAATCCTATCAAAAATTTTATCAATATAAATATTATTTAATATATTTTCTCTTTTATTAATCATAGTACAAAAAATATTTATTAAATGACCAACTGCATTTCTTATATCTTGATTATTATTATTAAAATTATCTATAACTTTTAAAAAAACTTCAAAAGTAGGTTTTTCAATTATTTTATTATATGTAATAAGAGGTGAATTTTCAATAATTTCAGCTAGAAAAAGTATCATACCATAAGTTGTATTTTCATATTTATAATTTTTTGAATCATTTAAAAAAAATGAATCAATATTATTTTCAATTATTTGTCTAGTATATAATCCTCCTTTTTTAATTAAATAACCAATTGTTTTGATTAATTCATCAATTTCATGAATACTTTTATTACTATAATAAATTTTATGAACTAAAATTGGTAACATCATATTTATAAAATTTATAACTTGTGTATTTTCTGATAATAAAGGTAAAATATTATTAATAGTGTTTAAAATTATTATATCTGAAATTTTATCATTTGAATTAAAAAAAAGTGAAATATTTTTAATAATTTCATCTGAATAACTCCTATTTTTATTTAAATAATTGCATAATAACTTAATACTAGGGAATGGTTCAATTGTTTCTTTTTCTAATATCATTTGATTGAAAATACATTTTAATTCATTATTATTGTTAAATTTTTTTATGTTCATTTTTATTATTAAATTAATTTAATTTTTAATTATGAAATAATAATTAAAACTATGAGAAATATGAAAATATAAACTGAAAAGTAAATTCCATTTAATTGTTTAAAATTATTAATATTAATTTAATATTTATAAAAAGGAACAAATGAAGAACTTATTACATTATTATGTTTACTAAAACTTGTACCTGATTCTTGTAAATTAATTATTTCACTTGGGGAATATTTTTTATTACAAAAATAACATTTTTCACTTTTTTTACAAGTTAAATTAAAACATTTTTCACACATTACATGACCACAATTTTTTAAAGTAATAATTTTTTGAATTCCAAAATTATTTTCACATATTTTACACATAAATTTATTTTCATCACTTTTACTTTTAATTAAAATTAAATTAATTAATTCCTTTAATTTAATATTATGTGGTTTATTTGATGGACATAATAAAATATCTTTTGGTTTTTCTTTTTTTTTTTCATAATTTAAAGGTGTTGTTTCCGGAATCCAAAAACAATGATTAATTTCATTTTCCATAAATCTTTTTGTTTTTATTATTTCATCATCTTTTTCATTTTTTTTGTTTATTTTATCATAATTTTCTTCTATCATTTTTATTTTTTCAATTTTTTTTTCTTCTTCTTCTTTTTGTTTAATTAAATTTATATCTTTATAATTATTTTCATATTCTTGAAGTTTTTTTTTAATTTGTTTCTTTTGAAATAATAAATTTTCAAAAATACATTCTTTACAAAACATATGACCTTTTAAACAACAAACTGGATTTTTAATTAGACTTAAACATAAAGAACACATTTCAAAATTTTTTTGAGAATCGCTTCCTAATCTTTTTTTAATATTACCCCATTCATTTCTTTCTTTTAACATTTGTCTTTCTCCATATGTAAAAATTGAACTTCCTGTATTATTTTTTGAATGTTTAGACATAATATATTTTTTTCATACAATTATTGAAATTAATTAATTAATCATTTTATTTTATAATATTAAAAAATAAAAAAATTGATAATTAAAAAAATATATTTAAAAAATTTTTTAGTTTAATATAGCGATTTAAAAATTGAAAATTGAATTTAAATATAAAATAAAATGTTTTTCCTATTTAAAAAGAATAAAATAATATTATATTTATAATTGATCATATAATTCAAATAAAATAAAGATAAATGAATTAAATTATATTTAGAAAAAATAATGATAATTAAATTACATTTAAATATTTTTATATTTTAAAAAAAAATTATAATAAAATATAATTATACTTAAAAATAACAATATTAAATATTACATTATAATAATTAATTTTTTGATAAAATTATTTTAAATTAATATATTATAAATGTCAATAGAGCCTAAAGCAAATAAAGTTAGAACTAATTTATTATTAAAAATTGAATCTGAAGTTGATCATTTTAAATCAAATCCAACAAAAATTAATTCCATTTCAGCAAATAAACTATATGAATTATATAGTCATATTCAAATAAATATTGAAAATCCTTGTGAATTTTTTTCAATTGAAAGAAAAAATTCAACAACATTTATTTCAGATGATACTTTTTTAAGAAAAGATTCTGATCCAGAGAATACTCCAATTAATGAAATTAATTTTAAAATTAATAAGAAATTAGTTTCTTATGAAAAAAATAAAAATTTTTTTGAACAATTATCAAAAGAAAAAAATATTTCTCCTATTAAATTAAAAGATAATTCAGTGAAATTTAATTCAAAAAATATTCCTTTTGAATTTTTAAATCCTAATAAGGAAAAATCAACAAAAAACGCAATTAATTCATTAAGACAAATGGTAAAAACATTAATTAAAAGAAAAAAAAAAGTTAAAAAATCAAATTCTTTTTATCAAAGTGAATTAAATAAATCATCAAATAATATACAAGTATTAAATGAAAAAAAATCTAAAAAAAAAACTAGTTTATTAAAATCATATGATTTTCAATCATCAAAAAATATTTTTTATAATATTACTATTTCTAAAAAAAAATCACCTACTTTTACAATATTGGATGAAGAAAGTGTTTTAGTTCATGCAAATTCTAATGTTGTAGATTTTAAAAATAAGAAATATAAAATTAAAAATTTAGATAAAAAAAATAATTTCTCAATGATAACAAATAATGGACCTTCATTTAATAGAAGAACTTTTACTTTAATGAATATTAATTTTGAAAAAGAGAAATTAAAAAAAATGAATGAAAATAAAAAATTTGTACCAAAACCAGCTTTTTAGATAATAATTTGAGCAAAAAATTTTTTATTTTGAATTTTTAGATTATTTTAATCTTCCTTAATTTATTCTTTAAAATTAATGTATATAAATAATTTAATTATATAAATAAGTGTAAAAGGTACTTTGTAAGAATTAAATATAAGACAATTTAATTTATTAAAAATATAAGATGAAGAAATAATTAAATTTTAATATTATTTTTTTTTATTTATAAAAATAAATATTAAATTGAGAAAATTTCAATTTGAATTACAAAAAATCAATCATAAATCAATTTTTTGAATAAATTAAATATTAAGAAAAATAATTCATAAAAATTAATTTTTTATCTCCCTAAAAAAATTTAATTTCATTTATTCTCTATATTGAAATAAGAAATATATAAAAATGATTCTACAATAAATATATCAATTAATAATTTTATTATTAAAATTTTTTTCCATCTTTTTAAGTTACAATAAAAGATAAAAATAAAAAATTATGATATAAATAAAATTTTTTTTTATTTTCAAAATTCATTATGAATGAAAAAGATAGAAATATTGATAGAATTTCAAAAGAGAAATTAACACCAAAATTTGAGGAAAAAGATTCAACATTAAATGATTCTTTTAATATAAGTCCTATTTTTTTTGGAAATAGTAAAAATTATATTTTAAAAGAATATTTCTTTTCAAAAAGAAATAAATCTCAAAGTGAAAATTCAAATGATGAAACATCATCTTTTTCACAAAAAAATTCCTCAAATCAACAAAATAATCTTGTTTTATCTTAGTATTTTATATTTATATAATGTTTTTAGTTATTCATGTCAATCATTTAATATGATGAAAGAAGATGAAAATGGAAAAAATAATCAAAATGATTTTGATTTATATAATAATATTGGAAATAATATTAATTATAATTTAAATACACAATTAATGAATTTTAATAATATTTATGTAAATAATAAAAATATAAATAATTTTAATCAAAAGAATATTTTTGATGATCAGCAAATAGATAAAAATAATGTAATTAATACACAAAATTTTTTTCAAATTGCTATAAATAAATCAAATGAAAATGAAAAAATTTTTTTGAATAATTTTATGAATAAAATAGAAAATTTTCAAAATAAAAAAAATAATCAAAAATTAAAATCTCAAATATCAATTCAAGATTTAAATATAATTAATTTAATAATAAATGATATACCTTCTCAAAAAAAGGAAAATAATTATCATTATTTACAAATGAAAATATTACATAATCCGATATATGCAAATGAAATATTATATCCATATCTATATCCATATATGATTACTTTATTAAACGATCAATTTGGAAATTATATTTATCAAAGTTTTATTGAAATATTAAATACAAAAAATTTATATAATTTTTTATATGTATTAAAAAATAATTTTAACGAAATAAGTTGTTCAAAAAATGGAACAAGAGTAATTCAAAAATTAATTGAAAAATCAACAAATATAAAACAAGGAAATAATATAATTCAAAAGTCCTTAATTGAAATGTTAAAAGGTAAAATTTTTGAATTATCAAATGATGAAAATGCAAATCATATAATACAAAAATTTATAATTAATATTCAATATCCTTATAATAATTTTATTTATGAGGAATTATATGAAAATTTTATATATATTGCTATTACAAAATATGGATGTTGTGTCATTCAAAAATGTTTAATTAATGGAAATAAAGAACAAAAAGAAAAAATTGTTTGTTTAATTTTAGAAAATACTTTTAGTTTAATAACAAATCAATTTGGGAATTATGTTTATCAGTGTATTATTTTATTAAAAGATGAAAAAATTAATTATAAAATTTTTGAAATTATTTATAATAAAATTATTCCTTTATGTAAAGAAAAATATTCTTCAAATGTGATTGAAAAAATTTTAGATATTAATAATCCAATTCTTGTGAATCAATTAATTAAACATATAACTAAAAATGATAATAAAATTATTGAATTATTAACGAATAAATATGGGAATTATATTATTCAAAAAATTTTAAATATTTCAACTGAAAAAAATTTAATTTATCGAATTTTAAATATCATTGCAAAAAATATTATAATAATAAATAATGTTCCATTTGGAAAACAATTAATTAATAAATTAATTGATAAATACCCAATTTTAAAAGATTTGATTAAATAAATTAAAAAATGAAAGTAGTGTTATAGTAGTTACTTAGGATATTATTGTAAATAAGATAATTTTTAATTTTTTAATAACTTGCAAAATTTTATTCATGAAACTTTAGTAGTAGTAATAGCCTGATTTTATTTATAAATAATATTATATAGTTATGGCTAATGATTCAGATTTTAATTTATAATAATATTTATAATTAATAATCAATTATTTTATTATATTATAATTAATAACTTTTTTTATTTTTTTTTATTTCAGATAATAAAAATAATATAAATATAATTTATTTATATTTTAATATATTAATTCTTAACTTTATTTAGAAAAATATTGAAAATATTTTTCTGAACTTTTACTACTAATTAAGTTAAATAATATTTTTTTATTATTCTATTTTTCTTCAGTAAATTTGAATATTCAATAAATATTTATAGATTAATTGTTCATTAATTTAAATTAATATATTTTATTTACTTTTTAATTGAATTATGAATACTTTTTATTTTTTTTTCAAGTGAAATAATTCGATTTAATAATATACCAATTATTTCTTCTTTAACATTGGTATAACCAGAATTAATAATTTCTTTTGAAATATTTTCTGATTCCTCAATTCCTTTTTCAATCATTTCTTTATATTTTCTAATTTCTTGTTCAATATTTAAATTATTACTATTATTATTAATAGAAAAATGATTATTACTAATATTTAAATCAATATTTGCATTAGTACTATTTAATGAAGTATTAATATTATTTACTAAATTAAGTTGTTTATCTTCTTCAAATGCTGCTCTAATAATATTTTTACTTCTATAATCTTGAATTTTTTTTCTTTTTCTTTTTGTTATTTCTTCCTCATTTTCTTCTTTATCATTTACATTTAAAAATGAATAAACCCAATGATCTTTATTTTTAATTTTTGTATTAACATAAGCTTCTTCAATAATAGAAACAAATAAATTACAAATAACACAAATTGACATAATACCAAAAGAATATGAATAAATACATCCAATAAAAAATCCAGTACTTTCCAAATCATTAATAATATCTAAAATACTATCACCATTCATCATAGATAATAAAGTAGTCATAGTTAAAGTAACACTAGTAAATCTTTCACTTCCCCAAAAATTTGCATAACCAAAAAAGATAAATCCAAGAAAAATTGGTGAAGTTCCAATAAAATATGATAATAATCTTCTAATTGATTTATTCATCATATTAAAAATTGAATTAAATTGCATATAATAATATAAATATTTACCTAATATAATATAAGAAAAACAAGCTGCAAAACCAGTTACATATTGTGTATAAACTACAATATCTTCATCTTCATATAATGATAATATTGCATCAAAAATTTGTAAAACATGACAAAAAAATTGAGCAAAATCCCAATAACTAAAAAATTTTTTTTTTTCTTTTTCTCTTAATATATCCCATTTTGATATTGATTCTCCATTTTCTTCATATTCTTCAACAGGAATTTTTTTATATTTCATTTTTAAAGCATAATAATATTTATATGTATGATAAATAGAAATAGAAGTTAAATATAAATTAATACTAGAAAATAATAAAACTATAACATGAATCCAATATGAACCTTTAATAAAACCAAATTTACTATAAGATTTATCTTCACAAGCTCCTCTTTTAATATTTAAAGTGACAATAAAATGATTTCTTTCTTCAAAATTATATTTTTGAATTATATCCCAAATAAAACATTCAAAATAATCACCAAAATTATATGGAGCAAAAGTTCTAATACTATAATCAATAGTGAAAAATTTAATTATTTTAAGCATATTTAATAATTTAGTATCATTAGTATCACTAAATGGACCTAAATCATTTTTAGTTATATTAAAATAATTTTGATAATAAATATTAGATGAATCATTATAAAAATAATTATAATAAGTAAAATTAAGAGGAAGATAATTTTTTTTTGAAGGATATGTCACATTTTCTAAAGATATATTTGTTAAATTATAAAAGTTATTAACTGAATTTGAAACATGATCTTTTAATTCATTAATAGTATAAATATATTTTTTTAATGGGAAAGTTTTTTCATATTTTTCACCTTGAGCAATAAATTGTTCATGAAAAAATCTTTCTTCCGCTCTTGAATAAGATGTTGTTGATGAATCAACTAATAATACTTGTGCAGTTGTTAATATTACTAAAAAAATATTTAATGTAAATCTCCAAGGAAATTTCCCAAAAATCTGATATTTTTCAAAAGGAGTTAAAAATAATTTATCTCTTAATGTTATTTTATTTGTATTATCCATTAATTTTGTTTTATTTTTTAAATATTTAAAAAAATTATAAAAAACTTTTAGAAAAAAAATAAAATTTAAATTTTCTATAAAAACCAAAATTAATTTTTTTGTATATATTTGTTATAATACATTTAATGAATATTTAGGTAAAAACTATTTTAAATTCAAAAAATATTTTTTCAACAATATACAAAACAAAATTTTTTTACTCTTATAAAAAATAATTTACATACAAAACTCATTTATATCAATTTTAAAATTAATAAAATAAAAATCACTTTTCATACATTAAATATTCAGAATTAAAAATAAATTTCCTATCATCTTTCTCATCATTTATAAAAATAAAATGAGCATAAGGATAAATACTTTTAAATTTATCATAAAATTTAATAGGAATAACAATATTAGGAAGAGGATTTGGAGTAGGTAAAATTAAAGGTCTTTTATCTTCACTATCAAAAGATAAAACTTTACCTTTTTCAAAATGTGATATTAAATCTTTTTTTCCTTGAATTTTAGCATAAAGTAATTCACAAGTTTTTTCACTATTAAATCTTTTCCATTTTTTTCCTCTATATAAATCATAAAAATAAATTATATGAAATGAATCAACAAAATTAATAAAAGCAAAACCTAAATTACATTTATTACCATAATCAATTGGTAAATAAAATAAATCATATTTATTTTTAAATTCTATATTTATTTCATCTAAAAATGTACTTATTGTATATTTATTAGGAATATTTTTTATCATTAATGTTGTTCGCTTATCTTTACCTTTAATTATTGAATCAATATCAATTATATTATGTTCTTTTTCATCTTCTTGTAAATTTTGAGATATTAATTTTCTTTTTATTGGACTTGATTTATTATTATTTTTGTGATTTTTTTTAAATTTATTTTTCATATTATTTAACATTATTTCATCATTATTTTTTTGATTATTTATATTCACATTATTTATATTTACAGAAAAAAATTTATTATGATTATTATTTAAATTATAATTATTATTCGAGTTAAAATTTCCTTGATAGAAATTATTATTATTAAATGATTGAATAGGATGAAAAAATTGATTATTATTAATTAAATTTAATTGATTATTCATTTGCATAAAATGAAAATTATTTGAATATTTATTAAAATAATATTGTCTTGGAATTCCAGGACTCATTGGAAAAATAATATTTGAATTTAATTTTGGAGTTGCATAAATTCCTAAATAATGATTATTTTCATTATTATTAATTAAATAATTTATTTTGTCAAAATTATTATTATTTTCAATAGGTGTAAGTGAAAATTGAGGATTATTTTTTTTTAAATAATGAAATTTATTATTTTTATATCCTGTTAAAGCAAAAAAATTTTCATTTAAATCTTTAAATTTTGATAAATTATATGAAAAAGTTTGAGTATGTTTTATTGGATTTGGTGTTGGTGTTGTTTTAAGTGATGAATTTTCTTCAAATGAATCGTTTTCTTTTCTATCATTACCAGATGATTTTTGTTCATTTAATATTTTATCTATTTCATCATTTAATTCTTCAAATTCATAATCACAACTATTTTCATCAATATTTATATTTAATTCAGAATATTTTTTACTCTTCTCACTTTTTCCATTTTCTGACATCTTTTTTATCTTTTAATTAAATTAAAATTACATCAATAAAAAATTAAATATTATGTTATAAAAATATATAAAAACCAATTTTTAATTTGATATTTTAAAATAATCATTAATATTATATTAAAATATATTAAAATTCACTAAATAATTATTTATATATAATTGATTAATTATTTTTCCCTTTAGGGTGACAATATATTATAGAAGTAAATTTACTTTTAATTCTTATAATTACATTAATTTTTAAATAATTTTTCGAATCTTCATTACTCATAAATAAATGATTTAAATATACATGAGTTGGAATTTTTCCTGATTTAAATGTTTCTCTAATTAAATTATTTTTTAAGATATTATATAAATATTTTTCATTTGTAAATGAATAATTCGAAAAATTAATTAAAGAAGAATATGATTGAAGTAAATTTGGTGGTTCTTCATTTAATTGTTCTTTCAAAGGATAATAAATTCCATATATTTTTTTCATTTCTTCATTTAAATTTATAGTAGTATTATTTATATTTTTTTTAACTTTTTTATTCTTATTTTTCTCATAAAAATTATTATTAGGTGTAGTATCAGCAGTTCTTAAATTTTCTTTTTCTCTTTCTTTAATTTTTTCAGTTAATTGTTTAGTATTATCAATAATATTATTAGTATTATTATTATTATCAGTAACTTTTTCATAAAATGAAGAACATTTCCATACATTATCAATAATAAATTTAAATTGATATTCACCTTTTGGTAAATATAATAATAATTCATAATTATTTGTTTTTTTATTTAAGTCCATTGCAAATCTATGACTCCAACCACAAAATGAACCTGTTATTATTATATCATTTCCTCCTTCTTTCCATTCAAATAATGTTGGTATTTTAATTTCATTAATTTTATCTTCTTGATTTTCATTTTTATCACTTAGTGAATTACTTGTTAAACTATTACCATTAATTGATGTTGTATCTGTTGTTATTCCTTTATATGATGATGAATCATTGAAATTTATACTTGATGTGTTACTTCCATTATCATTATTTTTTTTTTTGTCTTTTTTATGATTTTGTTTTAATAATGAATTTGATGAATTATTTTGACTCCCCATTTCTATTTAGAATATAAATATTAAATAGGAAATATATTTTTTATATTATGAAAGTTATATTATTATAATTATAAAATATAAATTATAAAAAATTATATAAATAAATTATATATTTAATTATTTTTTATAATACTTTCTATATCAATTTTATCAGTATCACATTTTATTGCAGGAATTGTTTCATTTGAAAATTTATTATTTTCATTTTTATTTATACATTCTTCATTAATTGATATATTTATATCAATATTATTATTTGATATTTTTGTAATGTCTAAATGAAAAGGTTCAGAAATAAAACTATTATGATTAATTTGATTATTGCTGTAAAAATTAATATTTTTATTATTACCTTTATCATTTAGTTTTTGTTCTATATTATTATTTCTTTTAGATAATAATATATTACTTATTTGAGAATCATTAAAGTTTATTTTATCTAAAACTTCTCCTAAATTTTGAATGTTTTTTAAATTTCGTGAATGATTTTCTGAAAAAGAATTATTTGTATCTAAGTCTTTATTGTTAAACAAATTTTTAAGATAATTTAAAAATTGAATTTTATTTATATATAATATATCATTCTTAATTTTATCATTATTATTATTTAGATTATCTTTTATATTATTATTTTCTAGATATATTCTTTGGAAAATTTGTATTATTTTGTTAATTGAATTTTTAAAATTTTCTTCTTTTAATTCATTATTTATAATTTTTATAATTTCATCATTTAAATATTTAATTTGTTTTTTTTCCAAAAAATAATACATATCATTTTTAAAATCCTTAGAACAAGTAAAATATTCAATAAAAAATTTTTCAATTTTTTTTAAATCTATATTTACAAAAAATTTTAATTCATTATCATGAATAATATTATCATATCCATAAATAATTTCAAATTCTTTATATCCAATTGCAGTACTCGAATTATCAGTAATAGTATGAAGATAAATATTATTTGATTGAACTTTACTTAATTTATATTGATCATAAACATGAATTAAACAACAACCTTTAAGTATAGGAATAAATTTTAATATAAAAATTATTCTTGGATATGTTGCTCTACATTCTAATTTAATATAAGAATGTTTATAATATTCTTCATATGAGATATTCTTATGTTCATTTTCATAATTATTTTTTAAATGATGAGAAAGAAATAATATTTCATCCCATAATTTTTCATTTTTATAAAAGGAAGAAAAATTGTCTTTGGTTAAGTTAAATAAAATTTTATTTGAATTTAATTCAATTAAAAAACTTGTTGTATATTTAATATTATTTGGAAAAATTATATCTTTTCTTTTCTTGATTTTAGAAAATAAAAATTCAAAATTTTTAATTAATGGTATAATAAAAAATTCTTTAAAAATTTCTATATAAAATTTATCCTTTATTGAAATACTTTTTTTTAAATTCAAAAAAGCAATGACCAAATGTAATAAAAGTATTTTTGTAATTTCGTTTTCTTTATTATCATTAAAAATGCCTATAAAATAAAAATCTATTTTTTCTATTTGTAAAATAAGTATAAAATAATTTTTAATAAAAATTTTATCAAAATTTATTTTGTTTTTTATTTCTTTTTTTTTCCAATATTGTTTTCTAATAATATTAACTAAGATTTTAAAATAAGAAGAATTGTCAAAAATTGAGTTTTCTGATAAATCAAAATGTGAATAAATTTCATTATTTTCTTTTGAAATTATTAAAAATGCTAAAATATTATTATATAAGTTTAAGTTTATTGAATTTTCTGAAAAAGAACTTTGATTTATATTAGAATTTTCTGTTTTTAAATTAAAAGTTTTATAAGTATCAAGAAATTTTGAATAATTAGTAGAAATAGATGTTAAATTTTTTATATTTGATTTAAATTTACTACTCATTAAATAATTATTAAATTTAATAATAGAATATTTAATTAAAAAAAAAAATAAAATAAAAACAATTTCATAAAATAGAATGAATAATTGTAATTATATGTTTAATTATTTTTAAACCTTAAATATTATTAATTTAAAAAAAGTAAATAAATAGAATTTAGTCTTAAAATGAATTTAAATATAATAAATGATGATTCAGAAATTCATAATGCATTAATAACAATGGCAGACTTATTAACAGATATATGTGAAGAAAGTTCAAAAGATAAAGACACAAATAATAAATTAATTAAACCTTTTCTTTCAAAAAAAATTCCATCAATTTCAATTGAAAAATATTTAGTACGTTTAGTAAGTCATTCAAAAATGGAAATATCAACATTAATATTAATTTTAATTTATATAGATAAAATTTGCAAAAATAATAAATTTCGTTTGAATTTTTTTAATATTCATAAATTTATAGTAACTTCAATGCTTGTTTCAATAAAATATAATGAAGATGATTTTTTTTCAAATTCTTTTTATGCAAAAGTTGGAGGAGTTTCAATAACAGAATTAAATCATTTAGAATATGAATTTCTTTCTCTTATTGATTTTGATTTATATGTTGATGATGATTTATATAGTAAGTATTCAAATTATATATTAAGTGTAAATATTGATGAATAAAAAATATTTGTAGTAATTATTTATCCTTTCAAATAAAATTAATATTATATATTTCATCTTATGAAAAAAATATATTAATTCTTCTGTCTATATATAATATATAATTAATATATTTTTTATTGATATCATGAATCTATTTTTTTATTTGTAATTATACTAAATCTTGAAATGATTTAAATTTTTAATATTTAATTACTTAAAAAAATAAAAATTTAATAATAATTAAAATATTTATTTAAAATTACTGATTCTTTGTCAAATTAAAACTGAATTAAAAAAAAATATTTATGAATTAAAAAATATCATTAATTATTTATTTATGCTAATTATATTAATAAAAATAAAAATATTTCTTTAAGAAAATCTAATAAATGAATTAAAATTTATAAAAATAGAACATAAAATTAGAATTTTAAAATATTAAAATAATTAATTTTAAATTTTAATAATTAACACTAAATTAAATAATTAGAATAAAAGATTTTCGCTTTTTTATATTTAAAATAATATAATATAACATAAAAAATAAATAATAAATTTTAAAATAATTCCCTTCTAAAATTCAAAAAAAAAAAAATTAAAACAATCAAATTATTATTCAATTATTTAAATAAATCAAAAAACATTACTTGTAACAAACAATTAAATTATATAAATCTTCCATAGAATAATCTCCATCTTTATTCCTAGTTAACTCACTAACTAAAGTAATAACTTCCTGTGTAGATAAATAAAGATTAAATTTTTTAAATCCTTCCAAAATAGTATCACTAGAAACCCAACCTTTTCCTTGTGGATCAAGTGTTCTTAAAATTTCAATTAAATACTTTTCAAGACTTTCAAATTTATTTCCAGAAGTTCTAATTCTTTCAATAACTTCACTACAATCAGCATCTCTAAATATTTCAGCATTATCTCTCATATATTTCTTAGTATAATCATCACATTCCATTAATCTAAAAGTATAATTATTTAAATAAATTGTATTTCCAACTAATAAATCTTTTTCAGAATAGTAATTATTTGTATATGGATTTTTCATTCTTTTTCTTTCTAAAAATTTACCTTCAACTCTACCTGAATTTCTATCACAAATTTCATAAATTTGAATTGATTCATCTTTAACATAATATGATAAAATAAATCGTCTTTCTTCATCAGATGGTACTGGTGATATTAATTTAGCATTAAATCTTAATATATGTTTATCTCTTTTGAATTTATCTGTATAATATTCATGGATTTTTCCAGCTGGATTTAAATAAAAAACTGATAATAATGAATCTTCTTCTGAACCAAAACCATTATGAGGTGGAATTGGATGAATTACTCTTTGAGGAGGATTTCTTTTTACTTTTATTGGTATCATATCAATTCCAAGACTATAGAATAAATTATTTATTTTTAAAAAAAATTTCTTACTTTTCTTTATACCATTTTTTAGTAAAGTCATCACAATCAATTAATCTACATGGTCTATTAAATACATTAACATAATTTCCTAATACTAAATCTTTTGGAGTATAATATTCATCTTCTTTTGTTATTAAACCTGGACAATATATAAAGTGTGGTTTTTTAGGTAATTTCATTTTATGTAATAAAAGTGGAAAAGGATCTTTTCCACTATTATTTATTTTTATTTCTCTAACTTCAATCTAAAAATGAAAAGAAAATTAATTTTTTTATTATTCTTACTTTACCATCAGCAAGGAAATAATTTAATTTATAAACTTTTTCTTCTTTATCATATTTATCATCAAACCAAGAAATATCAAAATTTAAAACTTTTCTATCATTTTCTAAAAATTGTTTTAATCCTTTATTAGGATGACCACCTTTTAAACCAACTTCAATATATTCTTTAATTTCAGCAATATTTTTTTTATTTTGTTCAAAATCAACATTTTTAAATTTATCAGGTTCAAAAATAACTTGAGGAATTTCAATAGGAGGATTTAAATTAATACCAAGTTTCATATAATATAATTTAGTAAAATCATCACAATTACAAATTCTAAATTTTTTCCCAAATAAAAATATTTCATTTTGTAAATTAAAATCTCTCCAAGTAATATAAACTCCCTTTTGACCTTCTTTTTCACATCTTTGTCTCTTTACAAAATAACCTTGTGTTATTCCTGAATTTTCTTCTCTAATTTCATCAATATGCATTGTATCATCATCTAAATAATAAAAAATATTGCATTTTCTAATTCTATAATTTTCATATGCACTTTCAACTACATGTTCAGTAAAATATCCTGTAAATTTTAATACATTTTTATCATATTTTATCCATTGAGGTAATCTTTTTGGAAAATTTAAATTGTACATTGTTTTACTTCCTAATTCATTTGCTGATTTTAATCTGTTTCTTTTATTTAAATTTCCTAATCCTCCTAATGATGTTGTCCAGTTATTTAAAGTTTTTATTGCCATTTTGTCTATTGGTTCGAGACGGTTGTTTAATTCTATTTTTTATTATTTTTTTTTTTTGTTTTTTATTATATAAAAAATTTATTTTACCTAAATCGACGTTTTGACTTACTACAAAATATTGAGTTTTGTTGTAATTTGATTTTAATGGATTGTATTTGTTTCCTATTTCAA
>Ga0256407_10007981_pt1 | contig 15704 bp, 14 predicted proteins | sample RumenRJG_04DNA_FD_193489 | JGI IMG/M metagenome (GOLD analysis project Ga0256407, IMG submission 193489) | Bovine rumen microbial communities from Lethbridge, Alberta, Canada - RJG_04 | ecosystem: Host-associated > Mammals > Digestive system > Stomach > Rumen | place: Canada: Alberta...
CCGAATCATTGTCGGATTTTTTATCTTTTTTCGAAGATCCTGTGTATTTGCCGGCGTTCTTTTCGGTGCCCCTGGTGTAATACTCACCTTTTACCTTGATAACATCTGAAGGCATCTCCCGGTATTCACCCTCTGTTATGCCGTCTACCTGCCTCATTATCCTGCTCCACAGTGCCGCTGCCTGTGCAGATGAGCCGAGCATCTCTACGTTGAGATCCGTTCCTATCCATAAAGCAGCCGAGTAGTCAGGCGTGAATCCGTCGAACCACACGTCGAAGGTGTCGTTTGTTGTTCCGGTCTTGCCGCCTACCTCAACGCCTGAAATGGCTGCATTCCCCGCTATGCCTCTTGAGACGACTGACTTCAGCAGGTCTGTCATTATCCAGGCAACTCCTTCGTCGAGAACTTTTGTCGATTTGCTTTCTCCTCTAAGCATCGTTTTGCCGTCCGAATCTGTCACATCCGTATAGCAAACCGCGGTATTAACGCTTCCGCCATTAGGGAAAGCCGCGTACGCAAGAGACATCTCAAGAGGAGTAACTCCGTATGTCATGGCGCCCAGCGCAAGGGCGGCAGGATTAACATCATTGGCAGCCGCGCTCGTATCTGTCTCAATCGTTGTGAGGCCGTACTTCTCCAGAAGGTCAACGGAATAGTCGAGTCCAACCTGCCAGAGTATCTTTACGGCACAGGTGTTGATGGATTGCTGAAGAGCCGTTCTGAGCGACTGCTTTCCCGAATATGACTTTGAGAAGTTCTGCGGCCATTCCTCACCATTTATGGTAAGCGGCTCGTCGATTACGACCGAGCTTGCCGTGATGTAATCACCCCAGTAATTGATTCCCTGTTTGTCGAAACCGTAATCAGTATAATCGAACGTCTTGTTTTTAGCAGCGTAATCAAAGCTCTTCTGAAGAGCAGCTCCATAGACCGCCAGAGGTTTTATCGACGATCCGGGCTGACGAGGGCTTATCGCTCTGTTGAACAGATTTGAACCTTCTGCATCGCGCCCGCCTACAAAGCCGCTTATATACCCTGTCCCGACTTCCGTCACTACCATGCTGGCCTGCACTTTGCTGCCATCTACTGCAGCCGGGAAATTATTATCATTCTGGAACTCATCATAGATAGCGTTCTGCACATCGCTTCTCAGTGTAGTGTGTATCTGCAGTCCGCCAGTATACACCATGCGCTGAGCTTCTTCTTCAGAGATCTTATACTTTTCCATAAGATCATTTGTGACTACGCCCGCCACATAATCCGTAAAGTATGTGTAAGCTGATTCATTCTTTTCAAAGCTCGGCGAAAGGATATCTATGACATCGACCTTTGCACCCTCGGCTTCATCGGAAGATATATAGTTCTGATCCGCCATGAGGTCCAGAACAAGATCGCGCCTTTCCTTCGACAGGTCATTCGCGTAAAAGCCTGTGCTTCCGCTTTCCTCTTCGGCGTCAGCATCGTCTGCGGCAGTTTCTTCGTCTGCCGCTGCCTCATCGACCTCGTTAAGGGAATAGTAAGTTATATTTCTGATCTCCTCATTCCCTTCCGGATCCTCCGTGATCAGGGCGTATGAATCAGGCGCCTGCGGCAGAGCTGCCAGAGCAGCGCACTCCGCAAGATCCAGATCGCTCACCTCTTTGGAAAAGTAGGTTCTGGCAGCAGATCCTACACCGTAATTGCCGTACCCCAGGTAGATGGTATTCAGATAGGCTTCAAGGATCTGATCTTTAGTCAGATTATTCTCGAGCCTCCATGCTATATACATCTCCGAAAGCTTTCTGCTTATGCTTCGCTGGCTCTTTATTTCAGCCAGATACACGTTTCGGGCAAGCTGCTGCGTGATAGTAGATGTGCCGCTGATGGACGATGATCTTCCGGTTAGTCTGGACAGGACCGCTCCGAACATCCTTCGGAAGTTGAATCCGTGATGTTTATAAAAGGTTTTGTCCTCAATTGCAATAAAGGCACTTTTGAGGTCATCAGGCATCTCGTCTATCGGTACTATCTTTCTGTCCTCAGAATAGTGGAGAGTATCGATCTCCGTGCCGTCTATATCGTACAGGATGGATGAACGCTCTATATTTGCATACAGGCTGTCCTCATTGATTTTTCCTACCTTTGCTGCAGTAATGACAACTGTTGCCAGAACGACCACAACACCAAGTACGATAAGTCCTCCGAGCACCTTCAGAAGCAGTTTCCCTTTAGGTGCTTTTGCGTATCTGTTCTTCTTTTTTTTGCTTCCTTTGTTTTCTCTCATTTAACTTCTCTTACTTCTACTTTCACTGTTGTTTGCAGCGGATCATTAACGGTTGTTCTAATACAGAGGCTCTGCCATGTTGAAATTCTCAGCATTTATCTTCTTGGCATTTTCTACCGCTTCAGGCAGCACCTTCAGCAGATAGTCGACCTCCTCTTCGGTATTATATATGCCGCAGTTATCAAGTTATTATACCATACCTCACAAATTCTGTTTATAATTGTCTGCCGCTATTATCCATAATTGACACAAAAAAAGAAGCGCACTGCCGGTAAAAGCAATGCGCCTCATTATATTTATCACGTTTTCAGAAACTAGTCCCAGAGAGGCTCGGCTTCCTTTTCCTCAGGATCCTTCTTGAGAACTATGTTGAGGATGATCGCTACGATAGCCGCAGGAACGATTCCCGAACCTCCGAAGATGTATCCTACGAAAGCAGGCATCTGGGCCAGTACATTCGCTGTCGAGCCGAGGCCGTAGCCAAGTCCGAGTGATACAGCAACGATAGTTACCTCGCGGTTGCCGATACCGTCCTTTGTTATCAGCTGTATGCCGCTGACTACGATGGAAGCGAACATCATTACAGCAGCTCCGCCGAGTACCGACTGAGGCATCAGCTGTACGATCGCCGCCAGCTTAGGGCAGAATCCGCAGAGTACCAGAAAGATGGCTCCCATGGTGATGGCGAAAAGGTTTACGATCTTTGTCATTCCCACCAGTCCTACGTTCTGGCTGAACGATGTGTTAGGCAGAACGCCGAAGAGTGTAGCGAATGTTGATCCGATACCATCGCACGCTACTCCGCCGGAAAGCTCCTTATCCGTAGCTTCGCGCCCGAGGCCTCCTTCTGTGATACCTGAAAGGTCACCGATGGTCTCTACAGCCGTTACCACGAACATGATCATGATAGGGATGATCGCGCGGGCGTCGAATACGAACTTCACAGGCATTATCTTAGGCAGGGATATCCATGCGGCAGCCGCCACCTTATCCCACTGCAGCACCCATGAATGGATGTATGTCTAACCCTCCACAACATAGGTCGTGTCGAGGAAGAGAGCGAGGACAGCGCAGAGGATGTAGCCGAAGATTATTCCGAACAGGATCGACGCTGCGGACCAGATGCCCTTTGTGAAATGCTTCAATATGATAATGAATATCAGCACGGCCAGACCGATCATCAGGTTGGTAGGCGAACCGAAGTCGTTGTTGTTATTGCCTCCGCCGAATGAGTTGATGCCTACGCTGATAAGCGACAGACCGATGGCAGTAACTACTGTACCCGTTACTACGCTCGGGAAGAACTTACGAAGCGGCTTGAGCATGAATCCGAGTATCATCTCGAATATGCCTCCGATGAAGCAGGCTCCCAGGATGGCTCCATACGCGACAACGCCGCCTCCCATGGATCCGGCAACTCCGCTCATTACTCCGATAAATCCGGAGCTGGTTCCCATTACGCACGGCAGCCTCGCTCCGATAGGTCCGATAGTCCACAGCTGAACGAGTGTGACCAGACCCGCGACGAGCATAGCGTTCTGGATGACCGGAACCATCAGTCCCTCATCTCCCAGTGAGCATGCTCCTCCGATCACCAGGATCGGTGTCAGGTTTCCGACAAACATGGCCAGAACGTGCTGCATGCCGAGTATGATAGCTTTACCTGTAGGAATGCGGCCTTCAAGCTCGTACTCAGATGTCATTACGCTGAGACCTTTTTTTACTTTTTTTTCGTCCGCAGACATTAAGAATACCCCCTTTCTCCCATATAACACTTTTGATATGCACCTATTATGTCATAAAACAGACCAAGCGCAAAGAAATTTAGCAGGAGACTGGCTTTCCTTTGCAAAATAATCGATAGATGGAGGGGCGGTTCTATGTCTCATTCACAAAAAATGAGGGAGAGGGGGTGGCCCCCCTCTCGTTGGCTATCAGGCGATCTTTCTGACCGCCGCGGCTGTGGCATTTACTCTGACTGCCCTGTAGTCATCCGCGATGAGCTCGTCCGTGCTCTTGCCCTCGCCCATGAGTCCGAGAACTTCGCCGGTCTCTGTGTCGATGTAGCAAGTAACGGTGTTCCACTCTGTTTCGAAGAGGATCTCAGCGAGTCCGTTTTCGGCTGAAACGATGTTTACTGCGTACTTCTCATCTGCTCTGATGCCTGCCTCGGCAGCTGCGTTTGCGATAACGATGTTGTTTACTGTATTGATGTTTCTCATTTTTGTTTCCTCCTTGTTCTGCCCCTTTGGGGCCTAATTTTTATTGACTCCGGCAGCGTCTGTCTGCTGCCGCTTTGCTTTCCTTAGCTGATATCTGAAGTATAGGCGGCAAAATTAAGAGAATTATTAGAAAATCTGGAAATCTCAAAAAAAATAAAAAGAAGATAACACTAATTGAATTCTTATAATTATCTGATAACATTTTTTAGAAGAGGCGGGAGATGCAGAAGATTCCCCTGTCTCCGAAAATGAAGGGTAAAGAAATGAGAGTACTTGTAGTTGAAGATGAAAAAAGCATGAACCGCCTCATCAGCGAGGCGATGGAAGATGAGAAGTACAGTGTCGACAGTGTGTTTGACGGAGAGGAAGCTCTGGAGTACACGGCTGCGGCCGATTACGACGTGATCATACTCGATGTCAATCTGCCTAAGATAGACGGTTTCACGGTAGTCGAGAGGCTTCGCGGCAGAGGATGCGCCACCCCGGTTCTGTTCCTTACCGCGCGCGACAGCGTAATGGACAAGGTGACCGGCCTGAACGCCGGCGGGGACTATTATCTGACCAAGCCGTTCAGCTTCGACGAGCTGAGAGCTGTCATCAAGGTGATGGCACGGAAGTACACCGGCAACAAAACAAATGAGTATACTGTCGGCGACCTCGTGGTCGATACGGCGTCGAAAAGCGTCACGCGCGGAGGCGATCCGATAGACCTCACATCAAAGGAGTTCGCTCTCCTCGAATACATGATAAGAAACAAGGGCGTTGTGCTCTCTCGCGAGATGATTGAGAACAATCTCTGGAACTTCGATTATGAGGGCGGCACCAATGTTGTCGATGTATATATAGGATATCTGAGGCGCAAGCTCGACAAGGGCCGCAGCAGCAAGCTGATACATACGGTCTGGGGCACGGGATGGGTGCTCAGGGAGGAGTAGGACATGTCTGCAAAGATACGACTTGCCCTTTGGGTCACATTCATGGTGTTTCTGGTCTCGATAATGGTGCTGGTGTTCGTTCTTGTCATGAACAGGCACAGCCTGCCCGAGGATCCCGCGGCTTACTTAGTAAGCGTTGTGATGGACAACGCTGAAGACGTTGAGTTCGACAGGGGCACGTTCGAGTGGGATGATCTTACCCTGTACAAGCGCGGTGTGTTCTGCTCGTTCTACAACACGAACGGAGAGCTGCTGCTCTCGGCCGACAAGGAGGACATGGACTTTTCGTCCGTCCCGTTCAAGGAAAATCAGATAAGGACAGAGAGCTCCGACGGAAAGGAATTCTACATATATGATAAGTATGTGGACATGGAGGTGTCGGGTCTGTGGATCAGGGGCGCCGTCCTTACCGACAGCCACATAGGCATCAACGACACCATAACCCGCATCACTCTCATGCTGCTCCCTGTCATTCTGATAGTGACGTTCCTGGGGGCCCTGTGGATATCCTCAAGGACGTTCAAGCCGATAGAGCAAATCGTAAGCACGGCGAATTCGATCAACGACGCCGACGATCTTACGGACAGGATAGATCTTAAGCATGGTCCTAAAGAGATGAGGCAGCTTGCCGGGGCATTCGACAGAATGTTCGAGCGCCTTGAGAAGCTCTTTGATGCCGAGCGGCAGTTCACCTCTGACGCCTCGCACGAGCTGAGGACGCCTACGGCGATAATCCTGGCTGAATGCGACCGCGCTGAGCGCAAGGCAGACAGCGTTGAGGACTATGAAGAGACGATCGGGCACATACGCGAGCAGGGCGAGAGGATGTCGGGGCTTATAGACGAGCTTCTCGGAATAACGAGGCTCCAGCAGGGAACAGAGAGATATCCGCTCAGCGAGGGAGATCTCAGCGAATTCGTGATGCTTTCTTCGGAGGAGTTTGTTCCTGATGAAGAAAAAGGCATGCGGATGGAGACCGATATCGAGGACGGCATAATGTGCAGCTACAATGCTTCGCTCATATCCAGAGTGATCTTCAACCTGCTGCAGAATGCATACAGATATGGAAAAGAGAATGGTTTTGTGCGGCTTTCACTGAAGCGCGAAGGCGGCAATGCCATTCTGAAGGTCAGCGATAACGGCAGGGGAATAGCCGCCGAAGATCTTGATAAGATATGGCAGAGATTCTGGCAGGCTGATGCTTCAAGAGGAAACGGAGGCAGCGGCCTGGGACTGGCGATGGTAAAAGAGATCGCGGATCTGCACGGAGGCAGCGTCGCGGTAAAGAGCACCGTGGGCAAAGGCAGCGAATTCTCATTCAGCATACCGGCACAGCAGATCTGACGGGTAATCAAAGCCCTCCGGGCATTGAATCTGACTTGATAAAAAGATATCTTTGATGGAACAGTCCTCAAAGATATCTTTTTTTATGGAAGTATAACGGTGATGCGTGTTCCTATGTCTTTTCTTGATATGACTTCGAAACGGCCCCCGTGGCGTTCCACTATCCACTTGGCGATAGCCAGGCCCAGTCCGCTCCCGCCGGTCTGCTTTGAACGCGAGTCATCAGCGCGGTAAAAGCGGTCAAAGATATGCGGTATGTCGCTTTCGCTTATGCCGATCCCGCTGTCCTGCACGGAAAATGACGGATGACCGTCTGTCACGAGGCTCCTCAGCTTGATTTCTCCGCCTTCCGGGGTGTACTTGGAAGCATTCTCAATAAGTATCCTGGCCGCCTGCTTGATAAGCGAAACATCTCCGCGGGCAGGTATCTCCCCGCCGTTCTCGAAGGTGTAGCTGTGCGACCCATCTATCATCACGGATTCCTCCCAGACTTCCTTCATCATGTCTGACATGTCGAAATCCGTAACATTGAGAGGCGTCCGTCCGCTGTCGCCTCGGGCCAGGAACAGCAGCTGCTCCACCAGGTGCTGCATGCTTTCGCTTTCGCTCTTTATCGCCTGGATGGACTCATCAAGTATCTTTTCATCAGTCTTCCCCCAGCGGTCGAGCATGTCCGCATAGCCCCTGATAACGGCAATTGGAGTCCGGAGCTCATGCGAGGCGTCGGAGACGAATCTTGCCTGCTGCCTGTATGAATCCCGCATCCTGGCCATGAGTTTGTTTACCGCGGTCTCGAGGCCGGCAAGCTCGGCGTCGCCCGTCGCCAGCTTCTGATCATCTTCAGAGGGACTCAGACTGTCGATGGCGCTTTCGAGCTTCTGATAGCGCTGCTCGGCTTCGCCATCGATCTCGCTCAGTTTCAGCGCCGCATCGGCGAACTCCTGAAGAGGCCTCAGCTTAGAGCGCACGCTCAGTGTCTCAAGCAGCACCCACAGCACCACCAGAAGGCCTTCCGCCCTCAGCAGCACATCCACCTTCCACTCCTTCAGCAGCATCCTCAGCGCCTCAGGGTTTTCGATGGTGATCTCCATATGGCCCGTCGTTTCAGCGATGCCGGGCAGCACCATGACGCAAAACAGCACCATATCGAGCACTATAAAAAGGAGCAGCAGGTTGAACCCCGATCTGAGGCCTATCCTGAAAGCTATCGAACCGGTGCTTACGGGCTTTTCCCTTTTTCTCTTATCTCTGCTCATATTCATCCCTTATAACGTAACCCACGCCGCGTACGGTCTGGATGAGGCTGACTCCGTACACTTCATCTATCTTGCTGCGCAGATACCTGACATATACATCAACTACATTGGTCTCCCCCATATAGTCGTATCCCCAAACCTTGCCCAGCAGCTGGTCCCTGGAAAGCACTATGTTTTTGTTTATAAGCAGGGTGCTGAGCAGATCAAACTCGCGGCCCGTCAGCTCTATTTCATTGCCTGCGTACTTTACCTCATGGCGGCTCTCCGACAGTGTCAGCTCACCGCATCTTAAAAGATCATCCGGAGCCTCATTCCCGGCACCGCGGTCCCCGGCCGGTCTGCGGCGAAGCACCAGCCTTATCCTTGCCAGCAATTCCTCAATGGCGAACGGCTTGGTTATGTAGTCATCCGCACCCTGATCCAGACCGGCCACCTTATCCATCACGGCGTCGCGGGCCGTAAGCATTATGACCGGCACGTCAGAGCTCCTTCTCAGCCGTCTCAGCACTTCCAGACCATTCAGTTCCGGGAGCATTATATCAAGCAGAACAAGGCTGAAATCCCCGCTTTCAGCCTTTTCGAGTCCTGTTCTGCCGTCCGCGCATTTCTCTGCTTCATAGCCCTCGTGCAAAAGCTCGAGTTCGATGAATCGCGCGATCTTTTCTTCATCTTCGATTATCAGTATTTTATTTGCCATTTGCTTTTTCTTTAATGTCATTTCTGACCTTCTCGGCGTAATCCGTAGCCTTGTCCATGGTGCTGTTGATATTGGTCTTGCCAAGATCATCTCCCTCAAAGTGGAAGCGGTATCCGAATACCATCGCGACAGCTGCTATGATCAGTGTTGCCCAGAAGAAGGCGATCAGAGCTATTATAGGTGCCAGGATAGGGAGATCGATTATCTTCTGACCGTTGCTCCTGAATACCAGCATCCTGTTGTTCATAAGCATGCGCTTGATGCGTGTCCACAGTCCTTTTTTACGCTTCGGGCTCTCCTCAGCGCCGGAGCCGGTATTTCCGCTGCCGTCCTGCTCTTCGCCGGAGCCGGCATCATCCTTTCTTACATCCAGCGTGACCTCAGGGATCACATCGATCGGCTCCTCTTTGCTTTCAGCTGTCTCCTTGCTGATCTTTCCCTCTTTCTCAAGACTGATGACTGCGTCTATCATATCCCATCCGCATCCCTCGAGAGCCGCCCTGGCATCCTCGTAGCTGCATCCTGTCTTTTCAACGATCTGTTCGAGTTTCTGATAATTTTCCATTTTGTCCTCCTTATTTATTCTAACAGTTTGCGGGTCTCTGTGGACCTCTTTCTTTGATGGTTTTATGATAATCCGTCAATATGAAAGAGTCCTTTAAGCGCAATTAGAATAAAATTAGAAAATGATTAGAAAAAACCTCCGGTTTCCCGGAGGCAAGTTACAGATATTCGGGTCGCTCACTGCTGTATGGCGGCATCAGCCGCACCTCTATTCCGCGGTTTTGACTGAGATCTCCACACCGTTCACAGTCACGCTCTCACCGGCCGGAACCAGTATGTATGTGACTCCGCCGATCTTTTCGGTCCTGATCCTGAGAGCTGTCTCCGGATCTGTTGTTATTTTAGTCTCCGGCGTCTTCAGCTCAAAGCTCTTTTTCTGCAGTATGTTTCCTATATACAGCGAATCCGCTCCGTCAAAGCGCTTTCCTATCGACTCGCCGAAGTCCTTTATGCTCTTGTCGGACACTCCCTTGTCCGAAAGGATGTCCTCGATATCTTCTATATATATCTCAGGCACGGCAGACGGATCCTCCTCCTGAACGGCCTCTGCCCTCGCCGACAACCTGGCCTGCAGAGATGTCACTACATCGAGACTGCACTCCTTTCCGAGAGATTCGGCAAGAGTGAAATTGAAGGTGTCCTTCTGTACATCCGCAGCCATCGGAGGCTCATCGATCATGAAGAGCTCTGTTATGAGCTCCCCGTGATTCACCGATGTACTCTTTGTGTAATACTGTGCCCTGTAGATATCGGCTCCGCCCTCATCCAGCACCGGAAACACGAATCCGAGAGACGGCGGCGCAAGGAGCGTGCCGGTGGAAATGCCTCTGAACTCCTGCTGACCCGGCAGGTACTGGAGCGCTGCCTTGGATGTCTTTACCGGACAGATCGCGCAGATGAAGTATTCGAACTGATCATTCGACTCCTCAGACCATTCCTCGTCTTTGACATCCTTAGCCATGAGGTCGTATGTGTCCGCAGCAAGCAAAATCACATAGCTCTCGCCGTCCATGTCGAGATTCTCTCTGATCCTCTGATACAGCAGCTCCCTCATGCTTTCGTCACTGAGCTGGGTGCTCTTCAGAGCCATCAGCAGCCTGTGCTCGTCGCTGTTTCCGACCTTTTCTGTCGGGAATTCAAGCGCGGTCTGATTTCTCTGAGGCTTGCCGGACAGCACCTTTTTGAATATGGCCGCGTACATCTCGCGCTCTTCTGTCCCCATGTCGAGCACGGGTATCTCCATGTTCGTAACGGTCTCTCCCGCGGCGTTTACATAGCATCCGTATACGCTTCTGAAATTGCTGAGTGTTGTATCTATCCTTTTTCTGATCCTTCTTATGTCTTCAGGTCTCATTTATATCTCCTTCTGTGCCGCGGAGTACGCGGCGTTTTTCCTGTAGAGTTTAACACAGAATCAGCCTTTTGGGGAGATGCTCTGTCCCCCTGTTTTCCGTGATTTTACAGGCCGTATACCGCTCTGTCGGCCGCTGTTATCTTTGTTGCCGCCGGCATACTGCCGGTATCCATGCTGCCGTCAGTAATCAACTGGAACGTTCTTCTGATGATCACCGGAACGATGATCATCGTCTACTATTTTATAGATTCAGGAATGCCTGTCCTTCTGGCAGACATGCTGCTGTCAACGAGCAAAAACGCCATGTGGGTAACCATACGCATGTCGCTCTTTGCCGGCATAATATCCGCCTTCATCGACAATGTATCCACCGTACTGATCGTTGCGCCGATCGGACTTGCCATATGCAAAAAATTAAAGATCGATCCTGTCGGGATGATCCTTTCGATCTCAGTATCGTCCAACCTGCAGGGCGCTGCCACGCTTGTCGGCGATACTACGTCCATCATGCTGGGCGACTATGCGGGAATGAACTTCATGGACTTCTTCTGGATGAACGGCCGCCCGGGCATCTTCTTTGCGGTAGAGCTCGGAGCGCTTGCCACCATCCCTGTAATGCTGGTGCTTTTCAGAAATTACCGCGATCCTGTCACTTCGGTTGAAAAGACCGAAGTCAATGACTATCTGCCGTCCGTAATGCTGATACTCATGGTAGCGGCGCTTATCACAGCATCTTTCATACCGGGCACACCGAATATCACAAACGGAGTTATCTGCTGCGTGCTCGCTGTGATCACCATCATCATTGACACCGCCAGAGACCGCAACACTGAGGACACCGTAGCCTCCGTGAAGACTCTCGACTTCGGGACCCTCGGGCTCCTTGCCGGTCTCTTCGTAGTCATCGGAGGGCTCACTAACGCGGGCCTCATCAACGACATAGCGGATCTGATCGTAAAGGCGGGCGGAAACAATCTGTTCCTTCTGTACACCATCATCGTTTGGGGATCGGTCCTGATATCTGCATTCGTGGACAACATTCCATATGTTGCCACAATGCTTCCGGTGCTGACTGCTGTAACATCATCGCTGGGGGTCGACCCATATCTTCTGTACTTCGGACTGCTGACGGGCGCAACACTCGGCGGCAACATAACGCCTATAGGCGCTTCCGCGAATATCGCCGCAGTAGGCCTCCTCAGCAGCGAGGGCTATAAGGTTTCATTCAGGGAGTTCATGAAGATAGGTGTTCCGTATACACTTGTTGCCGTTCTGGTCGGATATGTTTATCTCTGGATAGTCTGGGCGTAACCGTGATTATTATCTGCAGATTTCTTCCTTTGGTGTATACGATATTGGCGTAAGTTAATATATTATACTATTTATAGGGACTTAATGAGAATCGTAAAGGGGAGGCTCAGTAGGTGTTTCGATCTCAAGCACAGCAATTCCGCTCGACAGCCTGCTGAAGGCTGTCCCGCTTCTGGCGCTTCTGTATCTGCTGCCTGCGCTCATCGTGCTGAGGCCGAAAAAGCTGCAGCCTCTGCTCGGAAGGGGCTGTCGCATTTGAATAAAATGTGGCAGCCCCTTAAGATACAGTTCATCTTCTCCGGACTCACCGCAGTGCTTGGCAGCCGCGAGATCCGGGAGGCTCCTCAGTTTATGGCAGTCCTGTCACAGACAGATATCGGAAGTTCCGCGATCGAGACGCTTAAACATATAGCGGAAGCGCAGCATCGGGATAGATCTGGGGCTCCTGTTTAGAAGGTGTTCTTCTGCAGGAAGTCGACTGCTTCCGCAACGATGTGTGTCGCGTTGACTCCGTCTGCTCTGATCACCTCCTGCGCAGGCAGTTCACCGTGGATATCCAGATGCGCATGCTCTGCCAGCAGGTTCTTGAAGTAGTTGTTGTCATCTGCAAAGCCCGGATCAGGCTGTACCAGACACATGCTGTATGCCTGCAGTATGCCCGTTACAGAGACCCCGTTCCATGTCAGGCCGCTGTACTTCGCGAGTTCTGAGCGAGGTATAAGCGTATTGTCTCTGTAGATCCCCATTGCCTTCCAGAGCGCTTCTGTCTCCTTTTCGCTCAGAGGCTCTGCTTCATTTGCTGTCCTGCAGTTGTCGATCACCTGCTCGAGAGTTGACATGCCCGAGAGAACCGCGATGACTCCATCAAGCTGGGACGCGAATCTGATCGACCATGATGCGATCGACTTGTCAGGGCGCACTGCCCTGAGAACTTCTTCCGCCGGTGCAGGCAGCTTTGCCAGTCCGCCGCCCTTGACAGCTTCCATTACTATGACATCCTTTCCATGCCTGCGGATGATCTCATAGCATTCTCTGGCTGCGACGAACTCACTGTCCCAGTCGATCGGGTTAAGAGCGATCTGCACGAATTCGACCTCAGGATGTTCATTCAGGACTCTGTCGAGGAGTGCCGGTGATGAATGGAATGAGAAACCGAGATGCTTTATCTTGCCCTGTTCTTTCCAGGCCTTTGCATGGTCAAAAAGATGCTCTGAGAGGAAGTATCCGTCGCCTGCGCCTTCAATTCCGTCATACCATACGGTCTGCAGGTTGTGCAGAAGATAATAGTCAAAGTACTCAACGCCTACATTCTCAAGCTGCTGTGCAAAGGTCTTTTCAACGTCCTCTTCAGACATAGGAATGAATGAAGGGAATTTCGTAGCAACTCTGAAGGAATCTCTCGGATGCCTCTCGACGAGAGATTTGCGTACTGCCTCTTCGCTCTTGCCTTCGTGATATACAAAGCTCGTGTCGAAATAGTCGTATCCTGCTTCCAGGAATGCATCTACCATCTTATTGAGCTGATCATAATCAAAATTTGTAGGATCGCCGTTAAGCACCGGCAGTCTCATCATTCCAAAACCAAGGTTTTTCATAGTACTTTTCTCACTTTCTTTTGTGCTTAATAAATGCTTATATGCTTAATTGTAATGCTTACATCTCACACTTTTTCTTATATACCCAAATTGTACTGGATTTCAACGCTATTCGCTAATACACAAACGTAATATCATGATATTCCGTTTGTAAATATCACAGAAGCCAGTAATTGCAATCATCCCAGACTTTTGGTTTTGAAAACCTCGGGTAAAGCTGTCACATATAAACCACATTACTGTGAAGATTTGCTCGCAAGCAGTCGAAGTTCGATATTCGCGTTTCTATCATAGTTTGTCTATGTCGTCAGCACCCGACCAAAGACTTCTCCTTACATCCATATCATCGCCATCTATAACATAAAAAACAGTGTAGTTCCCATAATAAAGTCTGCGGTATTCTGGGGAACCTTCATATGGAAAATACGGCTCATAACTGTCTGCACCGAAGGTTCTTTCTTCTATAAATTGAAGAGTCTTGTCATAGAACCTCTTTGATACAGCAACGCTTTCTGTTTTATCCAGAAGATACAAGGTGATATCTATCATATCCCATAGAAAAGTTTCAGCATAGCGCACATTAAATCTTTTCATTAAGGATATCCTCCAGTTTTGAGCGGATCTCATCTGCTGTGTAATATTTCATTGTGCCTTTTGCAACCTTATCATCTGCTTCCTTAAGGCTGCTTGCAATATATTCTGCATAGTGCCCATATCTTTCAGCGCTGCCCTTGTACGCAGACACAGATTCATAATCTTTATGGGCTGTAATCGCAAACGGTATCCCTTGCTCTCTGACAGCCTGCTTCAGAAAAATATTGATTGCAGTTGTCATATTGAGCCCCAGCCCGGCAAATAATGTTTCTGCCTGCTTTTTAAGATCTTTATCTATTCTGAGATTCATACTTGTTGTATCACCCATTAAAGTCACCTCCATTCTTTACAGAAATTATATGCATTTATCTTTACGCTGTAAAGAAAATTGCATATAATTTCTGTAGGCCTTGTTACAAGGAGGGGGCCATGATGTGGGATGAATCCTTATGATACAACGCCGTGTAATTCAAATGCCCGGCTGATACTTGGCTCAGCCGGGCATCCATTTTTATTGTGTTTTCAGTTAAGCTGCCTTTTTCTCTCCGCTTCCAAAGAGGAACATCAGATAACGAACAAAAGCATATAATGTCGTGCATGTAGCGATGATCGTCTCAATAAGCACGATCGGCTTGAGGAATGCCATTGGCTGTTCCATTGCAACAGAACATGCCATTAACTGCTTGGAAGCTATAGCGCTGATAGCAAACGGGAATGTGTATGCTGCGTAACTAGGGAAGAACGGCATCTTCAGGTATTGTACGAACTTCACACATGCGAACAGGAAAAACACTGTTGCGACTACCCACATGACTGTCAGAAAGCTCAGTGACTTTGTTGCTGCCGACTGGATATAACCTGCGATGCAAAGGCTTACAGGTGCTGCATAGATGCAGATCAGCGGCTTTGCCGGATCAGGTGCAGGCAGTTTGACATATCTCATCGTTACGAAAACGAGCAGGATGAGCAGCGATGCGAAACCGAACCAGAAGGTGGCCATTCCGAAACCTGTTGCTTCGTATGCCGGAGCAGTCATCGCAGCCATTGCGATCCCGACATAAACGATGTAATAACTTGCGTGAACTTTCTTCAGGTCCGGTTTGAGTATGAAAGTCTTTGTAAAATAGATGATCATCACGATATGCAGTGCGATCGCGAAGTACCAGATATACAGCGAAACCGCGCCGAACCATGGCTTGAAGTATACGCTGAAAAGCATAAGAGCCATCGGGAATGTGCAGAATACGCTCGCCATGATCGGATTCTTCATATTCTCTTTGAACTTTCCGAAATCAGTAAATACGCTGATCAGGAACAGTACAGCAAGGATCGTAGCGATGACTCCGCATGTCATGCGGATGCCTTCTGAATATGACTGCAGCAGATTGCCCAGGCCGAACATTCCCAGTATAACGCCGCAGATAGGAATTGGAATTTTCTTTATCATTGTTATAGTCCGCCTTTCCGGCGAAAGGCACCAATGGGGTCATGAAAATATCCCTGCGGTCTTTCGCCTTTTCCTTCCTCCTGCTAATCTTATCCTGCAGCGCTGACACACTACAGAACACG
>Ga0256407_10007985_pt1 | contig 15701 bp, 14 predicted proteins | sample RumenRJG_04DNA_FD_193489 | JGI IMG/M metagenome (GOLD analysis project Ga0256407, IMG submission 193489) | Bovine rumen microbial communities from Lethbridge, Alberta, Canada - RJG_04 | ecosystem: Host-associated > Mammals > Digestive system > Stomach > Rumen | place: Canada: Alberta...
AAGTAAACGGCTCTCCTGAAGGCAATCGCCTCACACCCCAGCAGACTGCTGACCTGCTGAACGAGCTGATACTGAAGTCGCAGGAACTGCTGGTACAGCATCCGTACAACCAGGAGAAGGCCAAGAAAGGCGAACGTCAGGCTAACAGCATCTGGCCGTGGTCTGGTGGCTATCGTCCTTCGATGCAGACGCTGATGGAACAATATGACGACATCAAGACAGGAGCCGTCATCTCGGCTGTTGATTTGATTCAGGGCATAGGACGCTATGCAGGTTTGCGCATCATCAAAGTGGAGGGTGCTACCGGACTTGCCAACACCAACTATGAGGGCAAGGCTCAGGCTGCCATTGACGCCCTGAGAAACGACGACTTCGTCTTTGTGCACGTAGAAGCCAGCGACGAGGCCGGACACGATGGTGACCTGGAGCTGAAGCTCAAGACCATCGAATATCTGGACCAGCGCCTGATAGCTCCAATCTATCGCGAGGTGCAGACGTGGGCAGAACCTGTCTGCATAGCCATATTGCCCGACCATCTGACTCCTGTCGAGATGCGCATCCATGTGGGACAGCCCGTGCCGTTCATCATCTGGCACCGAGGCATTGAACCTGACGACGTCCGACAGTATGACGAGGTGTCGTGCGTGGAAGGCTCCTACGGTCTGCTGCGCCTGAATGAATTTATGAACGAACTGATGAAAATTAAATAGCGTTATGAAGTATTACAGCACCAATGGGCAGGCGCCCATAGCCGACCTGGAAAAGGCGGTAGTAAAAGGACTGGCAGAAGACCGCGGGCTCTATATGCCAGAGGAAATTTACAAGTTGCCAAAGGCTTTCTTTGACGACATCCAGAACATGAAGTTCCAGGATATTGCCTACAACGTGGCCAGCAACTTCTTTGGCGACGACGTGGACGGCGACGCCCTGCAGGACTTGGTATATGACACGCTGTCATTCGATTGTCCTGTGGTCAAGGTGACAGACCAGATTTACGCCCTGGAGTTGTTTCACGGACCCACGCTGGCCTTCAAGGATGTAGGTGCCCGCTTCATGGCCCGACTGCTGCGCTATTTTACCAGTTCTTCTAGTTCTACTAAGAACCTCATCAACGTGCTGGTGGCTACCAGCGGCGACACGGGGAGTGCTGTGGCTAACGGATTCCTGGGCGTTGAGGGTATCCATGTCTATGTGCTCTATCCGAAGGGCAAGGTGAGCCCCATCCAGGAGTGCCAGTTCACCACGCTGGGCAAGAATATCACAGCCATTGAGGTGGACGGCGTCTTTGACGACTGTCAGGCGTTGGTCAAGTCGGCATTCATGGATAAGGAACTGAACCAGCACATGAAACTGACATCGGCCAACAGCATCAACGTAGCACGATTCCTGCCCCAGGCGTTCTACTACTTCAATGCCTATGCCCGCATGAAAGCACTGGGCAAGGCTGACCAGCTGGTGATGTGTGTGCCAAGCGGAAACTTCGGCAACATCTGTTCGGCACTGTTCGGACACCAGATGGGACTGCCCATCAAGCGATTTATTGCTGCCAACAATGCCAACGACATCTTCTATAACTATTTGCAGACGGGCAAGTACGAGCCCCGTGCCTCTGTTCAGACGCTGGCCAACGCAATGGACGTGGGCGACCCGTCGAACTTTGCACGCATCCTGAACCTCTACAGCGAGAACGGTCAGCTGACACCCGAGGCTACGCACCATCGCATCACCAACCTGATTAGCGGTGCTACCTACAAGGATGAGCAGATTCGCAAGACCATGCAGCAGTGCTATGAGGAGACGGGCTACGTGCTCGATCCTCACGGAGCATGTGGCTATCAGGCACTGAAGGACGGACTGAAGCCCGGCGAGATTGGCGTGTTCTGCGAGACGGCACACCCAGCCAAGTTCAAGGAGAAGGTGGACGACATCCTGGGCATAGATATCGAGATACCCGCACGGTTGAAAGCGTTCATGGAAGGCCAGAAGCAGAGCGTCGGGATGAGCAAGGAATTTGCAGACTTCAAGGCCTACCTGATGAAGCAATAGTCACTTTCCGCAAACGTTTGTGTCTTAAATAAAGTAAAATTGATACGTATTCCGAAAATATTCACTAACTTTGCACATTGTAAAAACAAACTATCTATAAAACATAAAAGTATATGAAACCGTTAAACAAACATTTTGCTCCTAAGAGCGTGATGCCTGAAAAGGTCATTCAGTTTGGTGAGGGTAACTTCCTCCGTGCATTTGTTGATTGGATTATCTGGAACATGGACCAGAAGACCAACTTCAATGGTAGTGTTGTTGTCGTACAGCCTATCGACAAGGGTATGGTAGAATGGCTGAATGGTCAGGACTGCCTGTACCACGTGAACCTGCAGGGTCGTGAGAACGGCAAGCCCGTGAACACCTTGGAGCGTATTGACGTCATCAGCCGTGCACTGAACCCCTACACTCAGAACGATGCCTTCATGGCACTGGCTGACCAGCCCGAGATTCGTTTCGTCATCTCGAATACCACTGAGGCTGGTATCGCCTTCGATCCTGCTTGCAAGCTGGAGGACAAACCCGCCAGCAGCTATCCCGGCAAGCTGGTTCAGCTGCTGTATCGCCGCTGGCAGACCTTCAACGGTGATCCCACGAAGGGTCTCATCATCTTCCCCTGCGAGCTCATCTTCCTCAACGGCCACGTGCTGAAGGATTGCATCAACAAGTATATTGAACTGTGGCAGCTGCCTGCTGACTTCAAGAAGTGGTTCGATGAGTGCTGTGGTGTATATGCTACACTGGTAGACCGCATTGTACCAGGCTTCCCCCGCAAGGAGATTGCCCAGATTCAGGAGAAGGTCGGCTATCGCGACAACTTGGTCGTACAGGCCGAGAACTTCCACCTGTGGGTCATCGAGGCTCCGAAGGAAGTTGCCAAGGAGTTCCCCGCAGACAAGGCCGGACTGCACGTGCTGTTCGTTCCCTCAGAGGAGCCCTACCACAAGCGTAAGGTAACCCTGCTGAACGGCCCGCACACCGTGCTGAGCCCTGTAGCTTTCCTGAGCGGTGTCAACATTGTTCGTGACGCCTGCAACCACGAGGTTATCTCGAAGTATATCCACAAGGTACAGTTCGACGAGCTGATGCAGACCCTCGACCTCCCGATGGACGAGCTGGAGAAGTTTGCCGGTGACGTGCTGGAGCGCTTCGACAATCCGTTCGTTGACCATCAGGTAACCAGCATCATGCTGAACTCATTCCCCAAGTTCCAGGCTCGCGACCTCCCCGGCGTGAAGACCTTCCTGGAGCGCAAGGGCGAGTTGCCTAAGGGTCTGGTGTTCGGCTTGGCTGCCATCATCACCTACTACAAGGGTGGCAAGCGTGCTGACGGTGTGGAGATTGTTCCCAACGACGACCAGAAGATTATGGACCTGCTGAAGGAACTGTGGGCTACGGGTGACACCCAGAAGGTGGCTGACGGCGTACGGGGCGCAGAGTTCATCTGGCAGGAAGACCTCAACAAGATTCAGGGCCTGAACGCTATGGTGAAGCAGTTCCTCGACCTGATTCAGGAGAAGGGTATGCTGGAGGCTGTGAAGACTATCCTCTAAGAACAAGAAAACATAAGAAAAAAGGTGAGCTGACCAACGGGGTTGGCTCACTTTTTGATTTTTATACGAAAATAAATCCCAAATTGTTTTGTTCTTTGCCCACAAATTTGTATCTTTGCAACAGGAAACAGGGGTCGTGCCGGTTCGATCGGGATACTCATCAAATTACATCGAAAACTGAGCTGACTTCTCTTGCCAATGGCGGGCCACAATGCGTGTCACACACGTAAGCCGAAAGGTCGGTGGATTACAACGGCAGAGAGCACTCGAATCTTTTAACAAAGGAGTTTTCATCACATCATCGGGCGGCCCCTTCTTTTCTTTTTTGTCATTAAACATTGAAGATTCAACAACCAAACATCAAATTTCAAAACACCCATGTTTTCAGGCATCATAGAAGAGTTTGCTACCGTTGTAGCCATCAAGAAAGACAGAGAAAATATTGACTTCACCTTGCGTTGTTCGTTTGTCGATGAACTGGGTATCGACCAGAGTGTGGCACATAACGGTGTCTGCCTGACTGTGGTACGCATAGAGAACGGTACCTATACCGTAACAGCCATGAAGGAGACGCTGGAGCGTTCAAACCTGGGACTGCTGAAAGTCGGCGACAAGGTGAACGTAGAGCGCTCAATGCTGATGAACGGCAGGCTGGACGGCCACATCGTCCAGGGACATGTAGACGAGACGGCACGCTGCATAGCAATGGAAGATGCTAACGGAAGTACCTACTTCACTTTTGAATACAGGCAGGACAAAGAGATGGCCCGCAATGGCTACTTCACGGTGGACAAAGGGTCTGTCACTGTCAATGGTGTCAGCCTGACCGTCTGCAATCCGACGCAGAACACCTTCCAGGTGGCCATCATCCCCTACACGTTTGAACATACGAACTTCTGCGATATTCAGGTTGGCTCCGTCGTTAATCTGGAGTTTGACATCATCGGCAAGTATATTGCCCGTTTACAGCAGCTTGCATGACCCGAAGAGAGAGGTACGATTTTGTACTGCAATACTTCCGCAAGCAAATGCCGGAGGTGCAGACAGAACTGGAGTTCGGCAGCGTGTTCCAGCTGCTGGTCGCTGTCATTCTGAGCGCCCAGTGTACGGATAAACGTATCAATCAGGTGACACCTGAGCTATTTCTTCGCTACCCTGACGCCAAGAGCATGGCGAAAGCTGAGACGGAAGATGTGCTGGAATATATCAGCAGTGTCTCCTACCCTAACTCCAAGGCTGAACATCTGGTCAAGACGGCTCGCATCCTGACAGAACAATATGACGGAGAAGTTCCTTCGGACATGAATCTGCTGTTAGACCTGCCAGGCGTGGGACGCAAGACGGCCAACGTCATACAGAGTGTGGCTTTCGGAAAGTCTACGATGGCTGTCGACACTCATGTGTTCCGCGTCAGTCATCGGTTGGGCTTGGTGCCGTCTACAGCAGACACACCCTATAAGGTAGAACAGGCGCTGGTAAAAAACATACCCGCGGAAGATATTCCACGGGCACATCATTGGTTGTTGCTTCACGGCCGTTATGTCTGTACGTCACGCAAGCCGCATTGTGAGAAGTGCGACCTTAGCGGCGTTTGTCCTTCGGCTTTCCGTTAGGGTTCTGCCAGCCTTTCATCATCTTACGATAGAAACGGCTCTCGGCCTTGATGACATCATACAACTTGGAAGCAGAAACCACCTGTAGCATCTTCTGATGATAGGTCGACTCCAATTGCTTCAGTTCCAGATTACACTTGTCGCGCTCCTTGATGGCATTGGCACAGCCCGCTTCGTCTGCAGGTTTCTGATTGCCCATGGCACGCATACGTGAATAGATGCTGCGCTGCTTTTTGTGCATCTCCTTGAAGATGGGAAAGAGCTTGGCAGCCTCTTCCTTGTCCAAATTGGCCTTCTTGATAATATACTCCTCCATATCAGCATCGAACTTCTCTGGTGAGAATTTCTTTTGCTCCTGAGCTGATAACGAGATGACCATCATCAGGCTGACGACAATAATGAAAACTTTCTTCATGTCACAAACCATTAAGTTAATTTTCGGCCAGATATGCATAAATCTCGGAATTGTCGAGCATTGCATAATCTGCTACTTCATCAATATATGAATTTTCTGTGTTGGTATCAACAGAGGCCACAACAGTCTGGTCATCAGCCTGCTGATGGTAATGGAATGTCAATCCCATCACAGCAACAGCAGCAACGCAGGCTGCAGCATAGAACCATTTGCGAAGCTGGACAACACGACTCTTCTGACGACGCTCAGGCAATCGGCTCATCACCTGTGATGTCAGCTGGTCGAAATACCCTTCGGGAACAGTGAAGGGATTCTTCTGTCCGACCTTTTCCCTGATATACTTCTCTTCGTTTTCCATACTTGTTTCTTTGTTGTTATGACGTATATTGATGTTAAAGGTTTAATCGTGACGCTTAAAAAATTCAGTAATCTTTTTCACTGCTATGTGGTAGGAGGCTTTCAATGAACCTTCTGAGGTTTCCAGCAGTTCGCTCATGTCGCTATACTTCATGTCGTCGTAATAGCGCAGGTTGAATACAGTCCGCTGAACATCTGGCAGTTGGGCGATGGCTTCTTGCAACAGGGCCTGAGTCTCATCGCCATCAAAATAGTCGTCTGCTATCAGCATATTGGCAATACCCGTCTCTTCCTGATCTGCACTGACGGTAGACTGATTTTTCTTGCGTCGCAGAAAATCTACACTCTCATTGATGGTAATACGATAGAGCCACGTGGACAAGCGGGCATCTTGATGAAAATCGTCCAGATGGGTCCACGCTTTCAAGAATACATTCTGTATGACATCATCTGCATCATCGTGGGTCAGCACGATGCGACGTGCTTGCCAATAGAGTTGTTCGCTAAATTCGCGTACCACTCTCTCGAACGCCTTTCGTTGCGTTGCGGGGTCTTTCAGTTGCTGCATCAACAGTTTTTCGTCCTCTCGTGTCATAGGCTCACATATAAGTGCTTAAATGATTCCACACTACTTGGTCATAGCCGTAAACGTCGGGCCAAGTCTGAAAAGCGCCATAGGCATCAGGCCAAAGCGTATAATATATAATATAAAGAGGTACGCAAGGCTTGACGGACACATAGCCTATGATTTTGTTGCAGTCCTCTATTTCAGGATGCGACTCTATATAATCCATCCCCTGAAGCGTCTCTGGGGTTAGTCCCATCGCTATACGGATACGGTCCAACAGCCATTCGTCAGGATTGTCAAGCACGAACCGAGCCAGTTCAAAAGGTTTCGCCACACGTACACAGCCGTGCGACATAGCCCTTGAGAGTCGTTCAAAGGCTCCAGGATTGGAAGTGTCGTGCAGGAATACGGAGAAATTGTTCTTGAATCTGAAAATGATACGTCCCAGCGAGTTTCCGGCACCTCCTTCCTGGGCGACCTTGTACTTCCCACTGAGCAACATCTGCTTTGTCACACTTTTGGCGTTCAGCTTCTGGTGGGTTTCTTTGTCGTAGATGTAGTATCTGTTGCGGGCAAAATAGGAAGAGTCGCCAACGTGACGGGTCACATCATTCTCTATAATGCTCATCGGCATCACCCATTGCGGATTCACCTCCATCCACTCGATTTGACTGGACAACTGGGGAGTCTTGGTCTTGACATTGCCACATACGACACGCATATCCAGCAGGGAGTCGTCGCTATAGGCATAGAGATGGTAGGCAGGAATGTTTACGATAATACGTTTCCCAGTTTCCGCGATGGGTTGCTTCATGCGCCAGCGACAGCGTTCCATGTTTACGAGGATGCGCTTGCGTTGCTCGATGCCGTTAGCAGCAGAAAGCATCTCCTTCAGTTTCAGATACATATTGTCGGTAGGCTGAATCTCACGGAGATAGGCAGCTATGCTGTCGTGTCTCACTTTGCCGATGACTAATGATGCATAGTTCTTCCCAGGCCGGTCTATGGGTATGTCAAAGAGTCCGCGATACTTGACAACTTTGCGCACAGTGTCCTCTTTCTCTATATCCAGATTGTTGAAAATGCTGTTGGGGTTGACAAATCCAAAGCGCTGTCCGTAACAATAGCGCATACAGGCTTTGGTCAGCTGGTACTCCAACCTTGCAACTGTCTGGTTGATGGTGTTCGCGCCTTCTCCCAGGCTTAAAGTTCTCAGGCGTTTGATGTCTTGCTCAATGGTCTCAACGCCAAAGGCCTTTTCGGACATCCCTATCTCGTTCAGCAAGTGCAGCCAGCCCAATAGGGAGTCTGCCCTTTCGTCTACGCCATTACGGTCTATCCACACCAAGGGATGTTGGCCGTCCTGATAGTAGCAGCGTGTCTGGCGATCAGCTTCTGTTGTCCCTTTGTCAGCATCCATCAGACGTTTCAAGTGACGGCGAATCTCCTTGAGGTCAAAAACAAATTCGGGCGCTTTCATGTCAGAAAACGCCTCCTCAGTGATGACTCTGTCCTTGTGCGAAAGGCTGCCGTTGCATCCAGTCAGCAACAACAGAGAAAACAAGAACAGGATTATTGAATAGCCACCTTTCTTACAACCTTGCCTATCTTTAATATATAGCAACCTTTAGGTACGTTTAGTTCTACGCGTTGTGCCGGACTCTCTATCTTCAATGTCATTACACGACGTCCTGTCAGCGAGACAACCTCTAAGGTCTGGCCTTGAGCACCATTAATGACGACCCACTGACCATTGACAGAGATGGTGATTTCCTCTTCTATCGCTTGTTCCATGGAGAACATCTCTGCATCTGCAGCCACCATTGAGACAGGGGCTGAAAGTAGAAGAATTCCCATAAGAGGTAAAATGAGTAGCCTTTTCGTCATAAGCAATTCACTATATATTTGAGTGCAAATGTACGAAGAATCTTTGAATCTGCCAAATTTTTTGAATGAAAATGTGTGTTTAGACGTCAAAAACAAGTTGTTCGTCCGTCAGATGGGCATTGGAGAACACTTCCTTTGCCTCGTCAAGCAATACTTTTTCGTCCTCATAACGAGAGGAATAGTGGCCCAGCAGCAATTGCCCTGCACCAGCATCCCTGGCTACTGTGGCGGCCTGTTTGGCTGTTGAATGGCAATACTTCTCTGCCATCAGGAGATTGTCCTCGCCATAGGTGCTCTCGTGGTAGAGTGTGCAGACTCCCTGAATGCGTTCGTGCAAAGAGGGAATATAGCGCGTGTCGCTACAGTAGGCGTACGAACGAGGAGGCTCAGAAGGCTCTACAAGACGGCTGTTCGGAACATATTCGCCCTCTTCTGTGGTCCAGTCGGCACCTGCTTTGATGTTGTTGATTTGGCTGATGGGGATATGATAGAAATCTATCATGTCGCGCCGGATATGTGGCTGACTGGGCTTCTCACGGAACAAATAGCCACAACACGGCATACGATGCTCCAAAGGTATGCTTTCTACCGTCAGGGAACGGTCTTCATAGACTACTTGCTGTCTGGTGGTGTCTACCGGATGGAAATCTACCTCGTAGTCAAAGTCGTGACAGAACAGCTTCATCTGCCTGTTCAGGATGTCTTCCATCTCCTTGGGGGCATATACCGCCAAGCGGGCAGTACGGCCCAGCAGCCCGAAGGTGCTTAGCATTCCTATCAGCCCGAAGCAATGGTCACCATGCAGGTGGGAAATAAAGACAGCACTAATCTTGGTAAACCGGATGCGGGAACGACGCAACTGTATCTGCGTGCCTTCTCCGCAATCCACCAAGAACAATTTTCCCCTCAACTCGACCACCTGTGCTGACGCATAGTGACGAGGTGTGGGCAGGGCGCTACCACAGCCTAATATATGAACTTTGAACGGTTCCAAGATTGCTGACTCTTACATGAAGAATTCGTCTTGTGCATCTTCAAGTTTTATATTTCCGCCGTATTCCTCCTTGGGTTTCTGACGGCTGTACTCAAAGGTTTCCTCCGCATCTTTATAGATAAGTGTGTCCGGACCTAACTTCACGATGTCATAGATACAGATTTCGTCCTCTTCGCTGCCGCCTTCGCGTACCAGCATGATTTCCAGCTTACCACGGGCCAGACGCCATGTCTTGTAGTTGATGTTGCTCTGGTCGATACTCTCGGCAACGCCTCCTTCCTTGATGCTGATACCCACTTCGTCAGAACCGTCTATCGGGTTGGGCATCACCCAGTTTCCCAATAATGCCACCTGATTGACGACCATTTCTGCTGATTTGCGGTCAGCACTTGGCAGCACCGCCATACGGTCGCCGACATGGAGCCCGCCGAAAACTTGCCCGTTTTCCTGAGCTTCCGAAATGTCAAGCGAAAGCGTATCACCCATATCCGTAATCAACTGAAGGGTATTCATAGCCGTTTCCTCACCGCAAACACCATAGATGGTAGGGTCTGCATTGACTATGTCTGCAGAATCTCCGTTGTCAAATGGAACAGGCTTTGTACTATTGCCGCAGCTGCCCATTGCGAGAACTGCTGAAATAAACACAAATAAAACTCCTAAATTCTTCATATCCACGAATTTATATATTTTTATTAGACTTCTTCTTTCTCACGTTCTTTGGCCTCATTCCAGAGGGCGTCCATCTCTGCAAGCGTCATCTCCGTCAGCGGCTTTCCTGCACGGATACTGTGCTGTTCTATGTAATTAAAACGACGGATGAACTTCTGGTTTGTCATCTCCAGGGCATTGTCGGGGTTGAGCTTGTAAAGACGTGCCGCGTTGATGACACTAAAGAGGAAGTCGCCAAGTTCACGAGTGGCGTTCTCCTTGTCTTCCTTGCGCAACTCGGCCTCCAGTTCACCCAGTTCTTCACGGACTTTCCCCCAAACGTCCTGCTTGTCCTCCCAGTCGAAGCCGACATTGCGGGCTTTATCCTGTACCCGATAAGCCTTGATGATCGAAGGCAAGGCTGCTGGGACGCCAGAGAGAACGGTTTTGTTGCCGTCTTTCTCTTTCAACTTGATTTGCTCCCAGCTTTCAAGAACGGCTTCGGCATCCTTGGCAACAGCTTCTCCGTAGACATGCGGATGGCGGAATATCAGTTTGTCACACAGTTTGTTGCAGACATCTGCTATATCAAACTGCTGCTTCTCCTCTCCTATTCTACCGTAGAAGACGACATGCAACAGGACGTCGCCCAGCTCCTTGCATATCTCGTGCTGGTCGTCACGAATCAGCGCCTCGCACAATTCGTACGTTTCTTCTATCGTATTGGGGCGAAGGCTGTCATTGGTCTGCTTGCGATCCCACGGACATTCTTCGCGCAGCCTGTCCATGACATCCAACAGCCGGCCAAAGGCCTCCATTTTCTCTTCTCTTGTATGCATTCTTTCCATAGTCAAGGGCAAAGGTACGATTTTTTTTTGAATTACTAATTCATATTTCGCATTTTTTTTGTACCTTTGCAGCCAATTTATTTAAATAATGTATAAAGACGCTATGACACAAGTCAAAGAATTAGCAAGCAAATACGACCCCAAAGAGGTCGAGTCAAAATGGTACCAGTATTGGCTGGACAACAAGCTATTCAGCAGTAAGCCCGACGGACGCGAGCCATATACCATCGTCATTCCACCGCCCAATGTGACCGGTGTGTTACACATGGGACACATGCTGAACAACACCATACAGGACATTCTTGTACGTCGTGCCCGCATGGAGGGCAAGAACGCATGTTGGGTTCCCGGCACTGACCACGCTTCCATTGCTACTGAGGCAAAGGTGGTTAAGAAACTGGCCGAGCAGGGCATCAAGAAGCACGACCTGACTCGTGAGCAGTTCCTTAAACACGCCTGGGACTGGACACACGAGCACGGAGGCATCATCCTGAAGCAGTTGCGCCGCCTGGGTGCCAGCTGCGACTGGGACCGCACGGCCTTCACGATGGACGAGAAGCGTTCCGAGAGCGTCATCAAGGTGTTTGTAGACCTCTACAACAAGGGTCTTATCTATCGCGGCCTGCGCATGGTCAACTGGGACCCCAAGGCGCTGACGGCTCTTTCTACCGAGGAGGTCATCTATCGCGAGGAGCAGAGCCATCTGTTCCACTTGAAATACTATGTGGACGGGCTCGTTGAACTGGATAATCAAGAAGAATTAGAAAACGAGGGCAACGTCATCCACAAGGACGCCAAGGGCTACTACGCCGTTGTGGCTACCACCCGTCCTGAGACCATCATGGGCGATACGGCCATGTGTATCAATCCCAAAGACCCGAAGAACCAGTGGCTCAAGGGCCGCAAAGTCATTGTTCCGCTGGTGGGCCGCGTGATTCCTGTCATCGAGGACCGCTACGTGGACATCGAGTTTGGTACGGGTTGTCTGAAGGTCACTCCGGCCCACGACACCAACGACTATATGCTGGGCAAGACACACAACCTGGAGACCATTGACATCTTCAATGCCGACGGCACCATCAGCGACCAGTCTACGCTCTATGTCGGTATGGACCGCATGGACTGCCGCAAGCAGATTGCCAAGGACTTGCAGGCTGCCGGACTCATGGAGCGCATTGAGGACTACACGAACAAGGTGGGCTACTCTGAGCGCAACCCCGACACGGCCATCGAGCCCCGTCTATCGCTGCAGTGGTTCCTCAAGATGAAGCACTTTGCCGACATTGCACTGCCTCCCGTGATGGACGACGACATCAAGTTCTATCCGACCAAATACAAGACCACCTACAAGAACTGGCTGGAGAACATCCAGGACTGGTGTATCTCGCGACAGCTCTGGTGGGGTCACCGCATTCCGGCCTATTATTATAACGAGGCTGGCGACTTTGTGGTGGCTGTCAGTCGTGAGGAGGCCCTGAAACTGGCTCAGCAGAAAGACCCCAAGGTCACCGATGCAGACCTTCGTCAGGACGAGGACGCGCTCGACACCTGGTTCTCGTCGTGGCTGTGGCCCATCTCGCTGTTCGACGGCATCAATAACCCCGGCAACGAGGAACTGAAGTACTACTACCCCACTGCCGACCTGGTGACGGGCCCGGACATCATCTTCTTCTGGGTGGCCCGCATGATTATGGCCGGATACGAATATGTGGGCAAGATGCCTTTCAAGCACGTCTACTTCACTGGTATCGTGCGCGACAAGCTGGGCCGTAAGATGTCCAAGTCGCTGGGCAACTCGCCAGACCCCATCGAACTGATTGAGAAGTTCGGTGCCGACGGCGTCCGCATGGGTATGATGCTCAGTGCCCCTGCCGGCAACGACATCCTGTTTGACGAAGCTTTGTGCGAACAGGGACGCAACTTCAACAACAAGATTTGGAACGCCTTCCGCCTGGTCAAGGGCTGGCAGGTGGCTGACGTCGAGCAGACCGAAGCCGGCAAGACCGCCGTGGCCTGGTTTGACGCCAAGCTGAAGCAGGTCAATGCCGAGCTGAACGACCTCTTCTCCAAATACCGCATCTCCGAGGCCCTGATGGCTGTCTACAAACTGTTCTGGGACGAGTTCTCCAGCTGGTACCTCGAGATGGTGAAGCCCGTTTATGTGGACGGACAGCAGCAGCCGATAGACCGCAAGACCTACGACCAGACGCTGCACTTCTTCGACGTGCTGCTGAAGATGCTGCACCCCTTCATGCCGTTCATCACCGAAGAACTGTGGCAGGCACTCTACGAGCGCCAGCAGGGCGACAGCATCATGCGCGAGAGCCTGAAGCTGGACGCTCCTACCGCTGCCGAGACAAGGCTCATCAACGATTTCGAGCAGGTGAAGCAGATTGTCTCCGGCGTCCGCATGGTACGCTCTCAGAAGAACATCGCCCCCAAGGAGTCCCTCGAGCTGCAGGCCGTCAACACCAACAACTATGCCGCCTTCACCTCAGCCATCCAGAAGATGGCCAATGTCAGCACCATCAATGTGGTGAACGAGAAAGACGCTACGGCTTCGGCCTTCATGGTAGGCACAGACGAGTTTGCCGTACCTCTGGGCAACATGATAGACATCGACGCCGAGATTGAGAAGCAAGAAGCCCAGCTCAAGCATCTGGAAGGCTTCCTGGCTGGCGTGATGAAGAAGCTCTCTAACGAGCGCTTCGTCCAGAACGCCCCCGAGCAGGTCGTTGCCCTGGAGCGCAAGAAGCAGAGCGACTCCGAGGAGAAGATTGCAGCCTTGAAGGAGTCCATTGCTGCCCTCAAGGCTCAGCAGTAATAGTCAACGGGAAACATAAATAACAGGGGAGGTGCCACGATTTAACCAATCAGTGAGCACCTCCCCTCCGAGTTCTCTGGCCTGCCGTTTTTTATGGCTGTAAGTCGCGATATTCCTTCACGGCATCGAAGCACGGGCAGGGTTTCAGCGGGTTCAGGTTGCGGTGGCCTACGATGAGGGCACGGGGGTAGCGCTCCTTCAGTGTCGTCAGCAGCCGCCTGAGCGCTTCCTTCTGTGCCTCGGTGCGCGTGTCGGCGGGCTTGCCGCGGATGTCAAGCCCGCCCTCGTAGCACACGCCTATCGAATGGGCGTTGGTGCTGCTGTCAGTGTGGCTGGGTCATAGTATTCTATCTCCAGCTCGACGTCGTAGGCGGGCATCGTGCTGAGTGTCCACACCGTACCGTTGGCACTGGACGTAAGGCTGATGGGTGCCGGGGCGTCGTCAGCCCATGCGCCCGTCGCTGCTGTCAGCAGCAGTGCCATGATGTATAGAAATCGATGTTTCATTATCTTAATCATTTTTTGTTTATACTTTGTTTGTTATACTATTTTCTGTTGTCGCCTCGGCGATGCGATGACAATGCTAAAGACAAACGGATACAAAGCGCCGAGGCATCGGTGTGATGTCTCGGCGGATATTTTTCTGAAGGAATAAGTGGCGGTATCTACGGCTTATTGGCGCGGAACATAGCAATCTGCTTGTTGAACACGTCAATAATCTGTTGTAGTTGGGGATGGCTGCGCTTCGCGATGAGTGCGATGTAGTTCTCTTCATCGCCGTCTTTCACCATCTCCGTACAGGTGTAGTAGTCGCTCTGCTGTCCGTAGGCGTTAAACCAGTGGAGGAACAACCGGCTGCGCTGTGCCTGCTGGTTGTTGGCAGAGTCGCACATGTAGAGCAGGATGTCAGGATTTGAGCGGAAGAATTCCTCGATGATGAGAATCACCGTGGTCCTAATCTTCAAGTCACGTGGCGAGGATTTCTGCGTAAAGTTGGTTAAATTGAACCAATATGCTTTAAGAGAACCCGGCATAGAATCCTCGTCGAACGATACGCCATAGAGAATGTCGTGGTCGGTCTCGAAGATGTACTGGCCGTCTTCTACCTCTACTTTGTAGGGGGCATACTCGTTGATGCGCTCGATGCTGAGTTGATTCATCCTTTACTTATCATCAAACAGTTTGTCAATCTCGGCGCGGCGCTTGCGAATCTTTTCAGCCTTCTCGGCCAGCACCACTCCCATTTTCTTCTGCCACTCCTGCTTACGTTGCTTGGCGGCACGGAACATCTGCACGAACTGCTCATGCTCATTCCATTCCTCAGCGGTAAAAGTCCTTGTTGTTGCTTCCATAATCGTATCTTTTTATACCTTTCGGCTGCAAAGATACAACTTTTCCGCGAGATTCCCACAATTTCTCTCAGAAATAATTATGCATTATGCATTACAAATATCCGTTTGTCTCAGTATGTCAAAGATCGCGTTGAGCCGCGCTCGACCTCAGGTCGCTTGCTACCGGACGGATCAGAGTCCCCTGATCTGTTCAAAAGTAATGAATATTTCCGAGAACACAAAACTTTGGCGGAAATATTTCAAATGGGATTTACTCTGATGCTTTCTCCGTTTCTTAGGGAAAGGCAACGCAAGGACGCAGGTACGCAGGTACATTTGCAAAAATGATAGTGAAATGATTGGGAGGGCGTAAGTAAATTTGTAAATAGATATTACTTTATAAATATATATATTATATATAATATATATATTCTAATAAATAGATTTTATAACCGTGTCACATCCCCTATCAACCGAAATGTACCTGCGTACCTGTGTCAAATCTGTTTGTCTTTTCCTGAATAAGGTTGACTCTTTTTAGGCCTTGTTCTTTAACATTTGCCTACCCGTACGGATTTGGTTGACTGTCTCGTCTGAGATCAGTTGGCTACTTT
>Ga0256407_10007986_pt1 | contig 15701 bp, 15 predicted proteins | sample RumenRJG_04DNA_FD_193489 | JGI IMG/M metagenome (GOLD analysis project Ga0256407, IMG submission 193489) | Bovine rumen microbial communities from Lethbridge, Alberta, Canada - RJG_04 | ecosystem: Host-associated > Mammals > Digestive system > Stomach > Rumen | place: Canada: Alberta...
TAGACCGTTTTAGACGGATTGTGATAAAACGGCAGATTGCCCTGGTATTTTGCGATGGTGTCAGGAAGATACGGAGAACGGAGGACAACTCCATCCTGACACAGATGATTCTGATACCACGGAAGGGAGTAATCATACAGAGAGTATCCGCCATACATTTCTTCGGAAGCGTTTGTGTACAGCAGATGAAACATCAGAAGAATATCGTCCATATTCTTCTTATCAAAAACAGCGATATAATGAAGCTTTTCTTCGTCAGGGAACAGATTTCGAATGGGGTGAAAGATGTCAGCTCTCTTACATACCTCTGACACCACAAAGAATTGAGAGACAAAGCTTTCAGGAAACAGAAAGCAAGCCTGATGGTCCGTATCCAGATCCTCAAACTGGCTCATAAAAGATTCAACATAAGAATTCATAGGCAGGGGAGACGCAGATTCGAGGAGCTCTTTCGTGGCGTAGCGGTAAGGAAGATCAGCCCATGAGAGCTGGACTAAAAAGCGATCATATTGACAAGACTCATACTCCTCACGTAATTCGTCAAAATCCTTCTGATACGATTCATGTTCCTCCATGAGAGTCTCCAGGGAAGAGAAGGTGGTCATCGAATGAAACTGCGGATACTTATCCCAAAGCATATTGAGGCGGTCATAAGAAAATGACTGTGTCGGTCTTGTGTGAACAGGCGGATACATGTGATAATCCTCCCACTATTTTTTCCATGATTTCATAATAGCACTAAACCTGTCCAGTTACTTGGACAGGTCAACAAATGAACAAAATAATCTTGTAGAAATCTAAAAGGCCCTCACTCAACACTTCGACCATTTGAGAATAGAAAGTGCAGTCCGCTGTATTGAAGACTGCGGACTGCACTCAGAAGAAGGAACAGAATGAAAAAACTGTTTACATAATATCTTATAGGCGGTGATTTGTCAACGTGTTTTATAGTATTCATTTCTTTAGCTGGGTTTCTAGCCTCATGGTATTTGGGGCGGGTGTTGAGAGAGATCATTGTAGAATTGGTTATTTCATGGTAAAATGTATTTTAGGATTAGAGACCGTAGCAGCGAAGAAAACAATCATCCATATGACAGGGAAAGAAAAGCCATAATTCTTACAGCGGAAAACTGCTTCAGATATGCATACAACAGCGGGATGAAGTAAGATGCAGACGATAGACCAGGCTCTGGACAAACTGGAGAAATCAAGATTCCGTTCCAGCTTTTACTTAACGAAAAAAGAGCGGGAGTATCTCGCTGACAAAGGCATGGAAACGATACGGAGGCATGCGCAGGACTTTGTCCGTCAGAAACTTGCACCGGCAGAACCCTTGAATGACGGAAAACAGACTCCGATGCACGGACATCCGGTGTTTAAGGCAATGCATGCCACAGCCTGCTGCTGCCGAGGATGCATGAACAAGTGGTATCGAGTGCCAAAGGGACGAGCCTTGACTGAATCTGAGCAGGAGAGAGTTGTTAATCTCCTGATGGCCTGGCTGGACCGGCAGGAGAAAAAGAATTGAGCACTTACAACGAACCCAGCTGCTTTACTATGGACTAGCAGGACAAGAAAAAATGTGAGACATGGGTGTTTGCAAGATGAAGAAATATCAGTCACTCAAACAGGAGGAAATATTGTGAGAGTATACCACGGAGACATTGTTACCGTTAACAGCAATGATGATGTATTTCAGTACCTGGTAGAAAATCGTGGAAGAATCATCTATGTTGGCAACGACCTCCCGGCAAAGTATAGCAAAGCGGAAGTCATTGAGCTTGGAACGCGTGCTCTGATCCCACCCTTCGCGGACACACATCAGCATCTTGCTTCTTTTTCCGCTTTCCACGCCGGTCTGAACGTCATGGAGGCATCATCCAACGAAGAAATACTTCAAATGGTTTCAAAGTTTGCCTCGGAATCAAACAGTAAAACCCTGATTGCTTTCGGTGCGTCTCCGTATTCTGTCAAAGAAGGACGACTGGTAACCAGGGAAGAACTCGACGCAGTGACCTGCGGAAAGCCGCTTTTTATGGTCAAGTATGACGGACACGCATGTGTTGTGAATTCAGCGCTTCTCAATAAGCTTCCGAGAAAAGTAAAGAAACTTCGCGGATACCACCCAGATACCGGAGAGATGAATCAGGAAGCATTCTTTGCTGTTTCAGACTATATCACAAACTCACTGTCCATCCCTGAGCTTATTGCCAATATGCAGAAAGCAGTGGATTTTGAAGCCGGTAATGGAATTGGGATGATCCACAGTGTCAGCGGTGTTGGTTTCCTGATGAATATGGATATCTCAATGGAGAGCTGGTTTGCCAGAAGCCTGCAAAACGGATTCCAGGTTCGTATTTTCCCCCAGTCCATGAACACCAGGGCTGCAAAAGCAAGAAACCTGCCGCGAATCGGGGGATGCTTCGCCTGCGCACTTGACGGTTGCTTCGGCTCTCAGGATGCTGCCATGAATGAGCCGTATTCGAACGATCCTTCCAACAGCGGAGTACTGTATTATACCGATGAGCAGGTGACCAAGTTCTGCATAGAAGCAAACAGGCTTGGACTTCAGATCGAGATGCATGCGATCGGGGACAAGGCCTTTGATCAGGCGGCAAAAGCAATCAAGGCGGCATTGGACGACATGCCGAGGGAGAACCACCGGCACGGCATCATCCATGCCTGCATACCGACGGAAGAAGGAATGAAAATCTGCGAAGAATATCACATTCAGGTACCGATGCAGATTGCCTTCGATAACTGGAAGCAGGAACCCGCTTCCTATACAGAACTGCTTCTCGGGAAAGAGAGAAATGCAAAACTCAACCCGGTCAGAAGCTTCATGGAGCACGGATGCATCGTTTCATTTGGCAGCGACGCACCCTGTACATCACCTGATCCGATCGTTTGGCTCCATAAGGCGGTCAATCATTCCAATCCGGAACAGGCGGTCTCCATACAGGATGCGCTGAAGATGGCAACTTATAACGGATACTGGGCCACATTTGACGAGATAGAGCGCGGATCTTTGGAAGTAGGTAAAATCGCAGACATGGTGATGCTTTCGGGGAATCCATATAATATCCCGAACGATGAGATCAAAAATCTGAAAGTGGAAAAGCTTATTCTCAAGGGCAGAGAATACCGTTCTCAAGCTCAGAGTGTACCGGCTGTAATGCTAAAGGGTATGCTGAACCGGAACAGAGCGAAGGCATGACAGCTAAAAATGAATAGTTCAAGCCGCTTCCCATGTATAAAGCTGGGAAGCGGCTTAAATCATTGTTCTTGGATTTACTGATAGTAGTACTTGAAAAGCAGAGAATAATGTTGTAAAATAATGTTGAAAATAAATTCAATGAAAAAAATTCAACGTTAGTGGGTGCAGTTATGTTTGTCGGTAGAATAAATGAACTGGTTTCTATTCGTAATGCATTATCGACTCCGGGCTCGGCTGTCATGATTTATGGAAAAAGAAAAGTCGGAAAGACGACATTGATTAAGGAAGCTCTGCAAAATGAAAATTATATCAGTGTCTATTATGAGTGCATTAAGGGCAGCTTGGAAGAAAACATATCCTTGTTGACCCAGGAGCTTGTCAGGACTGGAATACTGCCAGCGATGCTGGCATTTCAAAGCTTTCAGGATTTGTTTTCCTATTTGGATTCGCTGGCGAAACATATCGTAATTATAATAGATGAATACCCATATCTGAAAGTAGCGAATGAAGGAAAGCTGGTTGACTCCATCTTTCAGAGTATCATAGATAACAGACTGAAGAATCTGAATCTAATTCTGTCCGGCTCACATGTAGGTATGATGAGAGAGATGCTCGGAGAAGATAATTCATTATATGGCAGATTCCATACGGTTATTCGGCTTGGTGAACTATCTTATCTGGAGGCAAGTGCTTTTTATCCAGATAAAACTGCATATGAGAAAGCCGGATTCTTCTGTGTTTTTGGCGGATCGCCGTATATAAATGAACAGCTGAATCCTCACTTTTCACTGAGAGAAAACATTCTCAATACAGTGTTGAATACAGGCAGTGCAATTTCGCTATATGCCGAAAACCTGCTTATTTCTGATTTTAAAAACAGATTGAATGCGGAGAGAATCTTCGCTTGCCTTGGGAATGGAAAGAAGAGATATGGAGAACTTGAGAAGGCATTGAAGCTGGACAGAACCGGGAATCTGAACCGTCAGCTAAAAATCCTTACAGATATGCAGATTATTACAAGAAACAATCCCATAAACAAGTCGGATGACACGAAGAAAACGATGTACAGTATTGATGACAATCTGCTACGATTCTATTATTCGTTCATTTATAAAAACAAAAGCGCTCTCCAGATGCTTGGGGCAGAAGCTTTTTACGCTGAGTATATCGAACCGAGACTGACTGAGTTTATCTCGCGACGTTTTGAAGACATTGGCCGAACCTACTTTTCTTTGCTGGCAAAAAATGGAAAATTACAAGGGGCTCGAAATATAGGAGCTTTGTATTATGATGATCCGGTCAACAAAAAAAATGGAGAGTTCGATGTCGCAATAGAATATTCCGACGGCTATGATATCATCGAGGTCAAGTACTACCGTGAGAAACTTGGACTGGGAGAGATGAAAAAAGAAGCGGCACAGGTTGTGTCCATACCTGATCTTTCTGTAAGAAATATTGGCTTTATCTCGGCCAATGGATTTGAAGATACCGACAACTTCAAGCCTTGCTTGTCGGCAGTAGATTTGTATGATGAGAGCCTTCTCTGCGTGATGAAAAATCAGGTGTCATGAGAATAGCAGTAATGAGCTTCAGGCTTCATGCCCCCTGGGTACACAGCCTGAAGGAAAAGAGAATGATTGTCAAAAGCATCTTAGCCAGACTCCAGAACAGATTCCATGTTTCTGCAGCGGAGATCGATGAGCAGGATACACACCAGATTATCGTAATCGGAGTAGCAGCCATTATCCCGAACAATGCGGTTGCTGACAGCCTGATGGATGAAATCTCCCAGTTCATAGAAGAAAACTGCGAAGCGCAGATTCTGGATGAGGAGAGGGAAATCAGATGACAGTCTATGTGGATGCGGACGGCTGCCCTGTTACCCGTATTGTAGAAGAAATAGCTAAGAAATACGATGTTCCTGTCACACTCCTTTGCGACACCAATCATGTGCTCTTGTCTGACTACAGTACGATTAAGGTGATCGGAGCGGGAGCGGATGCAGTGGATATTGCCCTGATCAATCTCTGCAGCAGGGGAGACATCGTTGTTACCCAGGATTACGGTGTAGCCGCGCTGGCACTCGGTAAAGGAGCACACGCGATTCATCAGAGCGGGAAATGGTTCGCCGATGACAATATCGGAGGCCTCCTCATGGACCGACATCTGGGGAAGAAAGCAATGCGAAGCAGTAAACACCATCTGAAGGGACCTGCAAAGCGGACAAAAGAAGATGATCTGCACTTTGCCGAGAGCTTTGAGAAGATGATCAGAACAGTTTCCGGCAAAGGCTGATTATATATAGGAGAGAAGTATGATAACGGGAAAACAGATTTCGGAAGCGAGGAAAAGAAAAGGACTGACACAGGCGGCCCTTGCTGATCTGATAGATGTCAGCCCGGAGGCGGTAAGCAAGTGGGAAAGAGACGCATACTCTCCATCTCCGGAAAAGGAAGAACGCCTGTATCATGTACTTGGCATTTCATTCCTGGAGGATGATGGGACACTGAACAATGGGCGTTTGTTTGATGAGAACCACATGTCTGCATTCCTCAAAGGGAAGATGAGCAATGGGCCATTTCCGGAAGCGCTGAAAGCATTGACCTATGCAAAGGAAAAACATGAAGGCCAGCTGAGAAAACCGATCTCGCTGGAGATCCCATATATCAACCATCCCCTTACGATGGCCTGCCATGCCTTGGCGATGGGACTTGAAGATGATGTGCTTCTGGCGGCGCTTCTCCTGCACGATGTATCGGAAGACTGCGGTGTTCCGGCAGAGGCACTCCCGTTCTCCCAAGAAGTCCAGGAAATAGTAAAGTTGGTAACGAAGCCCAAACATGGCTTTTCGGAAAGAGCCTATTATGCCGCAATCGCGAAGAATCCTAAAGCCAGCATGGTGAAATGCATCGACCGCTGCAACAATGTCAGCGGCATGGCCATCGGATTTGCTGTGGAAAGGATGCAGGACTATATCGAAGAGACGGAAAAGTACTATCCTGTACTTCTGAAAATCATCAAGGGAGTACCGGAGTATAACAACGCGGCATGGCTTTTGAGCTATCAGATCAGAAGTCTGCTCCTGACGGCAAAGAGAATACCCAGATAGTGTTTCACTTCATACAGACCGAAATCCGCAGAACAACTACTGGCTTTCACCCCGCCAGGATAACACGGAATAGCAAAAAACAACCTGTGAACTGACACACAGGTTGTTTTTTTACTGAGACCGTCGGATCAATATTCGTAGTCATCACCGCCTACAGGGCGGAGATCTTCAGACGTAAATCTGCGTTGCCTTACGTCATATTTTTTCTTTTCTTTCTTAGAGTGATAATGCGAGTAGTGATAATGTGAACTGACTTCATCAGTATCTCTGTACTCGTCATAGTCTCCGGTTGCCATGTTTCTGTAGAATCCTGTCATGAGGCTTCTCCTTTATGCGCATTGCTATCCAACTGCAAATTCCCTTTTCAGCCTTTACACTATTACGCGCTGAAGATCATTTCACCGAAGTCCTGGGGCCTGTGGAAATCCGGTTTCTCTGACGTAACCGGATTCCAGCTGAGATAGTGCTTTGCTGCTGTCATGTCTCCGCATTTGTATATATTCGCTCTAAGGACACCGCTGAATTCATAATCCGGATAGAAGAGGCGAATGAAGTCTAATGGAATGCGGTAAGAGACTTCCCAGCCGTCATCTGTTTTTCCGGCTCTGATGTCAAAGCGGTCGGTCATGTCATCCCGATACTGTATAAACCGGTCTGACCTGCTATGGCCAAGTTCGATATACAGACATCCGTTCGGATTAATCTCGAAGTTGAAGTAACGGTCTCCGCCATCCGGCATAAAGAAAAACTCAAGACAGCTGTCCTGATAGACCGGGGAAAGGGGAGCAGTGTACTCAGCCCGGATGTCCTTTTCAACCGCCCGCAGATGAATATATAGATTGCTGTCATCGTAGCAGAGCTGGCCGAAGGCACGAACTCCGCAGTCTGGTTCCCAGAGAATGTTATCTGCGGACAGTTCGGAAATCGCATTCCAGTCCGGCACCCCGGCTACTTTTACAATGGAATAGGTTCTTACATCAGGCTTGGCCGTGTCGTCCACAGCAGTCGCATGTTCGGACTTCATTGATACCAGACCTGCGGTTAACGCCAAAAAACCTAACGCAACATGGAATAGTTTCATATTGTTCTCCTCCAAATGAATCTCCTCTGTACCGAATGTTCCTTCTACCCGTCTCGTCCAATGAGGAATGGTTTCAATTGATTTCCAGAATGTCCCCGACACACACTTCTTTTACGGGAACAGCGCTATGAATGGCTGCCCGGGCGTGGAAGCAGGTACAGTGACAGGGACAGAGCAGCCTTGGCTGCTGTATTTGCAGATAATCTACTGTTTTTGCCACCTGTGAATTCATCTCGAGAAGATGAAATCCCCCGATGATACCCTCAATTCGGTCATCGCTGCAGACCTCTTTGGCGTATTCCGTGATGTTACAGATACCTGCATGGCTGCAGCCTGTGACAATGGTCAGCCCGTTTTCACCCCGATAAACCAGTGCGGTATCATCCAGGATGAAATCCGGTTCCCAGATCCGGTCCAAAAGCTTCTGACCGATCGGCTCTTTACCCTCAAAATCATTCCGCCTTGGGATTTGGCCGAGGAAAACAAGATGCTCAGACAGTTCAACCGGTTCTGCGGATAACGACAGTTGGAATCTGTTTCTTAACTCATCTTCCGGAAGAACGGACCCGATGGACATCCTGTCATATGCTTTCGGGGCAAACGCGTCGGGATGGGCAAAGAGGGGAATGCCCCGGATATCTTCCGGAAGATATTCCAGACCGCCGGTGTGATCATTATGCCCATGGCTGATCACAATGGCATCCAGTTCCTGCAGATCAATATGGAGTGCCTCCGCATTGCGCAGGTAGATATCTGAATAGCCTGTATCAAACAGAATATGCTTGCCGTCACATTCTATGTAATAACTGACTCCGGGTTCGCCGAGATAATATGCGTCGATTCGGGTTGTGTTGTCTGTAAGTACAGTCAGTTTCATACTGAACACCGCCTTTCGAAACGGTATAACGATATATATTTTACCATATGTCGGGAGGATAGACAATCTTGGATCAATGAAAACAGCATCCCGAAAGAATCTCAGAATTCGTGAAATTGAATTGTGTGTTTTTTATTGTTTTCTTATCCATGTGACGCTTCTGTGATAATCACTGTGCTATACTGCGCTTGTAAACAAAAAAGAGGCCGACAGGTCAACAAAAATATAAACAAAAAAGGAGAAAAAGAAAATGAAAAAAGCAGTTGCAATGGTTATGGTACTTGTTATGATGCTGGCCTTCGGCGTGACGGCCTTCGCGGCAAACGGACCTCTTACAGTGGAGCAGGCGAAGCAGGCGGCCCTGGACTTCGCAGGAGTGAAAGCCTCGGAAGCTACCTTCACGAAGGCCCACAGGGACTGGGACAACGGAAGAGAAGTGTACGAAATCGAGTTCTATGCCAACAACACCGAGTATGACATGGACGTTGATGTGAACACCGGCAGGATCACGGACTTCAGCACGGAGTATCACGGCGGCTACGGCAGATTCAACAACCAGCTGGCAGTCAACACGCAGCCCGGCCCCGGCTCCCACAATCAGCCGGCCAGTCACTACGGTTATTATGATGACGACTGGGACGATAAGTATGACCGTGACTGGGACGATCGTTATGACTATGATTATGACTGGGATGACCGGTATGATTATGACCGCGATTTCGATGACATGTTCGGTTGGGATGACTGAAAAAAGCAATAATCTGACACAGGTCAGTTGATATATAGAACAAAAAGTGACCAAACACATTGAACCGGCCCGCTGTGAGGAGTGAATCCCACGGCGGGCTGATAGCTATTGTATGGTCTTGACACTATCCTGGCGACCATGTTACCATAGTCTGACAAATGTAACAATACCAGACAAAGTGACAGAGATTGGAGTTGAGGCGTTCTCCTATTGTGAAAAAATGGCAAGTATCACGATCCCGGATAGCGTAACGATGATCAGAGAATGTGCATTCGACGGATGCGGGATACTGACAGTAACAGTCGGCAGGAATACCTATGCGGAGAATTATTGTATAAGGCAAGGTCTTCCATACAGATATGACATATCATAGATCGGATGGAAATTTAGAAGCGGAAGGTTATGGGGAGTATTTTTCGTTGTTCGATTGGATAAAGGAGCGAAATCCTGTGAGCAAAACTTTGAAAATCATTCTCATTGTCGCGGCGGTATTGCTTGTTGTTGGATGCGGCATTATGTTGTTTCGATTTCTTCACGCAAAAAATCAGATTATGGATGGTCCTGGAATGATTAGGGAAGATACATTTGATTTTTCACAAAAACACCTCAGCAGAGTCTATTACTATCGAGGCGGAGGAGAACTGGGTGATTCATACTCCGTGGAGCTGACCATGGAAGAAGCGGAAGACGGCACACCAGATGTAAAAGTCGAATACTATAATCAGCCAACGCACAGCGACAAAGCCAGGACAAAAACAGTCCGGTTGGGTTCTTTTGTAATAACCGGAGTTCAAGAGATCATCGACCGGTATCACATGACAGAGTGGACAGATCTTCCAAAGTCAGAGTATGTTCTGCTGGATGCGCCAACCTCAAGACTTACCTATGGTTACAGCGATGGGACAGTTTATCACTTGGACAGCGGCGATGAGTGGCCGGACGGTGCTTATGAAGCGGTGCAGGAAATCCTGAGCTATATTCTGACCTGCGCAGGGATCAGAGAAGATTAGCAGGCATCAAACGCAGCTAAGCAATTGCCGGAATGAATGAAATCATAAGTGCCTGGCTACCGGACGAAAAATCAACCGAATATTTTCGTGTCTGTATTTTCGTCTGGTTTGGTAAAAAACAGAAAAGAACGGAGAACTCTTTTCGTTTAATCCTGCCGGTGGTTCGTGAGGAAGGCGGATTAACCGCGGATGAAAGCACGGTGCGGCTTTTATAGACTTGTAGCTTACGGAGTGTGCCTGGAAGGCACATGACGGTCAGCAACCGGAGGAATGATCATGGTATACTTCGCCAATATAAACGGAATTGATATTAGAGCCGAATTCTGTGACGATACCGTCAGAGACCTGTTTGTTCCGCTTTTAAAAGAGCTGTCTCGTATGCATTCTGAAAAGAAAAGCCGAATTCTTGTGATGCTGGCAGCACCGCCAGGAGCGGGAAAAAGTACCCTCGTAAGCTTTCTTGAATATCTTGCCAAAGGAATCATCCCAGACAAGACGCTGCAGTCTATTGGGATGGATGGTTTTCATCGACGGCAGGAGGATCTGCTGTCAAATACAGCGATTGTAAATGGTGAAGAGATACCGCTTGTGAGGATTAAGGGAGCTCCAATTACATTTGATTTGGCAGGTCTCAGAATCAAGATTAAAGAACTAACGGAGAAGAGTGTTTGTAAATGGCCACGCTATGACAGATTGCTTCACAATCCGATAGAAGATGCCATTACAGTCGATGCTGATATTGTGCTTCTCGAAGGCAACTATCTGCTTTTGAATGAAGAAGGCTGGCGAGCTCTCTCGTCCTTTGCGGACTATACGATCTCTATTTCGGCAGATGAGGAATTGCTCCGTGAAAGACTGATTGCAAGAAGGATGGCAACCGGAGTGAATAAGGAAGATGCAGAAGCATTTGTTGACTTCAGTGACATGGCGAATGTGAGGCTATGCTTGGAAAGGTCAAAGGAGGCAGATCTGGAGCTTGAAATAGCGGGAAATACGGCCATCACCCGGAAGAGCAGAACCTGATGCCTGAAAATGACCAGAATGTGAGGCGATGTTTATGGGCCAGGAAGTGCATTACGTTTTGAAAAGAGGAAGCGAGCTCTCTCAGGATGAGATTGCGATGCTCGAAGCTGCTGCGAGTATGCCGGTAGAATACGATGAGGATAATCCGGAAATTGATCCGATTCATACTCCGGAGCTTTATTCCGCGCTCCTTCGGGCAGCAGGAGAGAGAAACAGAAGAATAGCCCGTAGAAGGGCATAAATATCCCTCTTTCTTCGGAAGGGGCTGTAAAACAGGGTGACGGCCTGAGCAGTGCCTATGCTGCCAGACTGCCACTCTTTGTATATGACGCAAAGGTTTTGTTGCATGCAAACAGGTAGACAAATTCAGAGGAAAAAATATGAAATGGCTAATGAAGCGTTGAATTCCATACTTTATAAAGGCGTCCGATTCTTCTATTGCGGTAATCAGTGCGTTGTGATATAATAATAAAAGTTACAAATTGACATTTCTTTCCGATATCTATCTAACATCATTGCTCCTTCAGGAGGATTTCCATATTATGAAGAATCGGATCTTCAAATTTGCTGTGGTATTCGTGTTCCTGATATCCTCGCTCGTTTTCCCGCTGGAGACTGCCTTTGCTGATGATACCGATACGCAGATTACGGTGAGTTTTTACCTGGACAGAAATTCTGCGAAATGGTATGCATGGGTAGGGAGTCCCGGTGCTGTTCTGGGATCCTTAAGGGAGGATCTTGAAGCCTACTTAGCCGAGTTGACGAATGCGGACGGAAAACGATTCCATAACTGGACTACGGCTGATGGTGCGGCATTCTCCCTTTCCAATGAGATCAACGAGAGTATAGATTTATACGCAAATTATGATCATGTCTGGAGCAGCACAACAGGCAAATGCATTTATTGTAACATAGATCATGATCATTCCTGGGGAGATTGGCAGGTAATTGAAGGAGCAACTTGTCAGAAGCAAGGAATCCGTAGGCATACATGTTCCGGGTGCAATTTCTCCGTCCAGGACAAGTATGACGGTACCCATGATCTGCAGTTGGTTTCAGAGGTTGAAGCGAACTGTACGACAGCTGGGAATATAGCGCATTATAAGTGCTCCACCTGCAATCAACTGTTCGATAAAGACGATACTACTTTAGTACTTACGGCAGAACAGGTGAATCGCCCTGCTTTGGGGCATGATTGGGTAGAATCTATCTCCGGCAGTTATCTTGTCCACCTCGCGACTTGTACAGAGCCGGAAGAATATTACAAGAGCTGCTCCAGGTGCCAGGAAAGCGCCAATAGCGTTGCAGAGGAACTAAGACCGGATCCGGCCACTTTTACCAGCGGTACACCCAACGGTCATGATTTGGACCATGTTGAAGGCGTTGCAGCGACGTGTACGGCAGCAGGGAATGTCTCCTATTACAAGTGCACCGTGTGCGATAAGCTGTTTAAGAACGAAGACGGAACCAATGAACTGACTGCCGAACAGGTCGTAATTCCGGCTAAAAGCAAGGATGGAACGCATGTATGGGATGAATCCGGCCAGTGCACACGGTGCCCGGCCAAAGCTTTCAGGCTTACAGCAACCTTTAATAATCTGGGAACTGTAAAAGTAAATGGAACAGATGTGACTTCCGGTACTCCTGTTTTCCTGATGCCGGGTGAAGCCGCTGCAGTAACGTTCACTCCGAATGAGAATATGTTCCTGAATGAAGTTACTGTGGGCGGAGCAGCTGTTACCGTCACAGATAACTCATTTACGATCCCGGCAGCCGAAGCGCTTGGAGACACAGCGAAAACCATCGCCGTGTCCTTCTCAAATCACATTACAGGCGCTGCTGTAACAGTGAAGTTTGCGAATGCTTCTGAAGCAAAGAATACGCAGGCGAGTTCTCATCGCAGCACGCTGGCGACCGGAACAGTAACTGCGGATGATATCAAAGTAATCGCAAAAGAGGTTATTCCCGTATGGGCTGATGCAGAAGGAAATCCGACAAATGCGGAGCTGACGCCGGAAGAGATTGAGGACGCTGTTCCCATTTCCTTCAAGATGCCATATCCGGATGGAATTAATGATACCAACAGAGGCAATTACAGATACTATGTTTTCCATCTGGGAGAGACCCCGGCGTCCTGCTCAATCAGCGATATCAGGGCCGACGGACTGGCTACGAGTTCTACTGCTTTCTCCGCATTTGCGAGTTTTGCGGTCCCGAAGGCTGCGCAGTCAGCTCCCGCTATAAATGTAAGACACCGCCTGAACAATGGTACATTGAGAACAGGTGCGCTGCTGAATGTGTCGAACCTGATGGAGTACCGTGTAGGAGACAGCACAACCTATGTGCCCATTACAGGGAGCGGAAGCACCTGGGTGGGAGACGCGTCAACCGGTTTGGTGGCAGGCACATACCATGTGCGCTATAAAGGTACCGGGGAGAAGCTGCCAAGCCCTGAAACAAATATTCAGATAGATGATTATTATACTGTTTATGTACAGATAGAAAGCGGTACGGGTGAGTGGCTGGCTGTCAGCGGAACTGTCGAAGAATATAATGGCGCCTGTGTGGTAAAGAAGGGGAACACACTGGGGCTGACGTTCACTGCCGGAGACGGATATGTTGTTGACCATATTACCGAAGGAACTAAGATTACCACCCCGAGAACAAAAACCACGAATTATCTGGTTACCGATGTAACGTCTAGCAGGACAGTGAAGGTATCCTTCAGGACGCCCTCCAGCATCCCGATCATTGATTACACAGTGAGTCCCGAGCCAATCGAAGTGCTGCCGGTCGTCGATGGCGGTACAACCCAGAAAGGCCATATTTACTTCCGGACAGACGGCAGACAGATTGAATATATCAAGTCCACAACAGCACCGACAAACAGCTCCAAGTGGATCAAGCTTGATGGCACAAAGCTGAGCAATCTGGCAGCCGGAGGAAATTACTGGTATAAATATGTCGGTCAGGATGCCAGCCGGGCACTGGTGACTCCTCTTCTGGATTTGTATACGGTTACGATCGAGAAGAAGGGATCCGGAAAGGGTACCTACGAAGTAGCTGGCTACGAGAAAGACCCTGATAATATCTATCTGGTGGAAAAAGGCGAAGATATCACGGTTACGTTCAAACCTTCTACCGGTTATTGGCTCTATGAGGTAGATGTAAACGGTGTCTATGTGGGTCAATCGAAAGTCAAAGAGACCATGACATTTAAGGATATCGAGAAGAAGACAAAAATAGAGTACGCCTTCTCAGATTCCTCCAGAAGTCCGAAGACCGGAGACAGGAGTGAAGTGAACCTCTGGATCGCGGAAGAGATCCTGTCCTTCCTGGGGATGACGACGATCACCTGGTACCTGTTCCGCCGGAAGGAAACGTACTGAACCTATATGAATTGAAACCAGCGCCTCGGCCTTTTCACCGGGGCGCTGTCAGAAATCATTGGAGCGTAATATGATCAAGAACATAATTTTCGATATGGGCAACGTCCTGATCCTCTGGAACCCGAAGAAGATCGTGGCCCGGCAGGGGTTGGACGAGGCGGATTCCGCGCTGCTGGAGCGGGAAGTCTTCCAGGAGTATGAGTGGGTCAGCATGGACCACGGCACAATGAGCCAGGAAGAGGGCTATGCGAGCATCTGCCGCCGGCTGCCGGAGCGGCTGCATGCGGCGGCACATGCCTGCGTTTTTGACTGGTGGAAGGATCCTCTGGATCCCGTGCCCGGCATGGCGGAGCTGGTACGTGAGGTCAAGGCTTTGGGCTATCACGTGTATCTCTGTTCCAATGCGACTTCCCCGCTGCGGGAGTATTTCGACCGGATTCCCGGTTCAGAGTGTTTCGAGGGCAGGATCGTCTCGGCGGATGTGAAGCTGCTGAAGCCGCAGCATGAGATTTATGAAACGCTGTTTGAGACCTTCGGGCTGAAGCCGGAAGAGTGCTTCTTTATTGACGACAGCCCGCTGAACATCGACGGCGCCTATGCCGTGGGAATGCCGGGCGCGGTCTGGCTGAACGACATGGCGCGCCTGCGCGCCCGTTTGCGCGAGGCCGGAGTCCCTGTGAAGGAGTAAGCATATGATCCGGCTCTATTCCCGACAGCGTGCTGAACAAGCGATTGAGCGGGAAACGCCCTTTATCCTGGAAACAGCGAAAAAATACGGCGTTCCCGTCTCCTGGATCAAGGGAATTCTCCTGCAGGAGATGACCGAACTGAACATGATAGATCCGCTGGCGGACCTGGCAGTGCGGTTCTACTATTTCCGGTATCATTTGTTCGGTCGTGTGCCGAAGTCGAAAGGCGCATTTCTCGGAAAGAACGACAGCTCCACCGGCTGGGGACAGGTTTATGCCTTCTGCGCGATTGACTCGCTGAACTTCGCCGCAGACCGGGGGATTGCGCGTTATGAGGACTTTGGCCTGCCTTCAAATCGCCATCTGGACAAAGCCAGACCGGATGACCGCTGGCTGATCTGGAAACGCCTGCACGGGGACCGGCATTTCAACATCGAGATGTGTGCCCTGACCCTGCGCTCCTGTGCCGAAGAACGCACGGGAAAACAGGCGTCGCCGGATTTCTCCCCGGAGGAGATCAAGCAGACCTTTACCCGTTACAACGGGAACGTACCCCAC
>Ga0256407_10007987_pt1 | contig 15699 bp, 11 predicted proteins | sample RumenRJG_04DNA_FD_193489 | JGI IMG/M metagenome (GOLD analysis project Ga0256407, IMG submission 193489) | Bovine rumen microbial communities from Lethbridge, Alberta, Canada - RJG_04 | ecosystem: Host-associated > Mammals > Digestive system > Stomach > Rumen | place: Canada: Alberta...
GATGCTGTTCACGATACCATAGTCAATGCCGATCTTCTGGTACACGCTGTTGTAGAGCCTCATCTGGTCGAGATTAGCCACGCCCAACAACTGGCACTTCGGCTGCGAGGGATTGACAATCGGACCCAAGAGGTTGAAGATGGTAGGGAACTGCAACGCCTTACGGATGGGACCCACGAACTTCATCGCCTTGGCAAAGAGTTGGGCATGGAGATAGACGATGCCAGCCTCGTTGAGCGAACGGTTCAGTTTGTCGATATCATCCGTGAACTTGATACCATGGTGCTGGATGACGTTCGAGGCACCCGATACAGAGGTGGCGGCATAGTTGCCGTGCTTAGCCACCTTATAGCCAGCGCCCGCAATCACGAAACAGGCCGTGGTGGAGATGTTAAACGTGTTCTTACGGTCACCGCCCGTACCCACGACATCGATATAACGGTCTGCCTGAAGGATGGCAGGCACTCCTGTCTCTAAGATACCATCGCGGAATCCAAGAAGTTCGTCGACGGTGACGCCTCTCATCTGCAGACAGGTGAGCAGGGCGGTAATCTGTTCATTGGGATACTCTGAGTGGGTGATGCCAATCAGGATGGTCTTCATTTCTTCACGAGTCAGTTCCTCGTGGTTCAGCAGCCTGAAGAGATAGCCTTTCATTGTTTGTTCCATATTATTTCAATTTTCAATTTTCAATCTTCAATTTTCAATTATAGAAATAACCAGTTTTGTATCATTTTCTTGCCATCAGGGGTGAGGACACTCTCCGGATGGAACTGGATGCCACGTACGTTGAGCGTCTTATGGCGCAGAGCCATCACCTGACCTTCATCACTCACGGCAGTAATCTCCAGGCAGTCAGGGAAATCCTCCTTCGACACCACCCACGAGTGGTAGCGGCCTATGGTGATATCCCGCTCTATCCCACTGAAGATGGGATCGTCGGAGATGATATGGCAGGGTGTAGCCACACCATGGAAGACATCCGAGAGATTCTCCAGTTTGCCGCCGAACACCTCGCCAATGGCCTGATGCCCCAGACAGACACCTAAGATTGGCTTCTTGTCGGCATAGGTGCGGATGACATCAAGCAACAGGCCTGCCTCTGAGGGGATGCCAGGACCTGGCGAGAGGATGATCTTGCTATACGGCTCCAGGTCGTTGAGTTCGAACTGGTCGTTGCGTACCACGGTGACCTCAGCACCCAACTCCTTCACTAAATGACTCAGGTTATAGGTAAACGAGTCGTAATTATCAATAATGACTATTTTCATAATTCGTTCATTTCGTGTGATTCGTGTTCGTTTAAAGTCTCTCTGCTTTTTCGATAGCCTTCCTTAGAGCCCCCAGTTTGTTGTTCACTTCCTGCAGTTCATACTCCACATCGCTCTTGGCCACGATGCCGCCACCCGCCTGGAACCACAGTTCGCCGTTACGGGAGACAAACGTTCGGATGGTGATAGCCTGATTCAGCGATCCGTCGAGACCAATGATGCCGATACAACCACCATAGGCACCACGGTTGTGGGGCTCGTATTCAGAGATTAACTGCATGGCACGCACCTTAGGTGCTCCTGAGAGGGTGCCGGCAGGGAAGGTGTCGATAAACGCCTTGATAGGATCAGCGCCCTCATCGAGTTCACCAGACACCCTCGACACCAAATGAATCACATGGCTGTAGTACTGCAGATCCTTGTAGAAGTCCACCTTCACGTTGTGGCAATTACGGCTCAGGTCGTTGCGGGCCAAGTCCACCAGCATCACATGCTCAGCATTCTCCTTTGGATCATTGCGCAGGTATTCTGCTCCTCGACGGTCTGCCTCAGCGTCGCCCGTCCTTTTCGTCGTACCAGCAATCGGATCAATAAATGCACGGAATCGGGAGTTCTCCCTTGTAACTCGGCAGTGTGTCTCTGGCGAAGAGCCGAAGATGCGGAAGCCTCCGAAGTCGAAATAGAAGAGGTAGGGCGAGGGATTGATGCTGCGCAGGGCACGATAGAGTTTGAAGTCATCACCCTCGTACTTCTGGATGAATCGACGCGAGAGGACTATCTGGAACACGTCACCCCTCAGACAATGCTGGATGCCACGACGGATGTTTGCCCTGTGCTCATCGTCTGTAGTGTACTTCTGACGTCCCCCACGGGATGGAAGTCGTAAGCCTGCACATTCGCCTTGTTCATCGCCCTGACAATCTCATCGACCAAATGGTAATCTCTTTCCTCTTTCCTCTTTCCACTTTCCTCTAAACACTCCTCTAAACTCACCACCTTCAGGAGACTCTGATGATGATCAAATACGATTACCACCTTATATAATATATAGAGCACATCGGGGGCATCGTTCTTAGCCTGCGTCTCGTCCTTCACGGGAATATCCTCGAAGTATCTGACGGCATTGAATGACGTATAGCCGAAGAGTCCGCAGACATTGGCATCCTCACCACTGACCTCTATACGATCGATGAGTGCATGGATGGCCTTGTCAGAGCGATACGCTTTGTTCACTTCATGCTGCATCACGCTGCCGTCAGGATAACTGACGGTGGCCATACCATGTCCGATGGCGACACTGGCAATGGGATTCAGTCCGATAAACGAACGACTGTTGTTCGCATCATGGTAATCCGAACTCTCCATCAGCGCACTCTGCGGATAGAGGTCGCGCAGTCGCATATAGACTCCCACTGGAGTATACAGATCCCCCAGAATGGTCTTGCTGTTTGTTGTATATTTAAATGTATTCATATTTTTTATTTATTTTGTTTACGGTTTACAGATGAATACTTCTATAGGCAGTCATCAGGGCATGCACGGTAATCATCTGCAAACTGTAAACTATAAACCATAAACTATAAACCATAAACTATAAACTAAAAATTCCCGTATTCTTTCGCCATAGCCTTGTTCTTCAGATAGGTCTCCACATCCTTGTCACCACGGCCACTGACGGTGAGCACCACCACATCGTCGGGCTTGAACGTCAGTTTAGAGAGGGCAGCAATGGCATGGGCACTCTCGATGGCAGGGATGATGCCCTCCATACGAGTGAGTTCATACCCCCCATAGATAGCCTCGTCGTCGTTGATGCTCAGCACCTGTGTACGACCTTGTTTGGCCATGTTACAATGCATGGGACCCACGCCAGGATAGTCGAGACCTGCCGAGATGGTGAAGGCCTCCTGAATCTGTCCGTCCTCATCCTGCATCACCAGCATCTTCGCACCATGCAGGATGCCCGTCGTACCACGATGAATCGTCGCTGCGGTGTAGTCCGTATCCCAGCCATGACCACCAGCCTCTGCCAATACGATCTTTACCCGTTCGTCATCCATATAGTGGTAGATGGTGCCAGCGGCATTGCTGCCTCCGCCGATACAGGCGATAAGATAGTCGGGATAGTCGCGCCCCTCCTTCTCCTGCAACTGCCATTTGATCTCCTCCGAGATGACGCTCTGCATACGTGCCACGAGGTCTGGATAAGGATGGGGGCCCATCGTAGAACCCACGATATAGAAGGTGTCTGAGGGATGACAGCACCAGTCACGTATAGCCTCGCTGCAGGCATCGCTCAGTGTCATGTTGCCTGTACGTACAGGATGCACCTCGGCACCCAGCATCTTCATCCGCTCGACGTTCGTGTGCTGACGCTCCACATCAGTGGCACCCATGAACACCTCACACTTCATGCCCATCAGCGCACAGACCGTTGCCGTCGCCACACCGTGTTGTCCGGCTCCTGTCTCTGCGATGATACGCGTCTTGCCCATCTGCTTGGCCAACAAGATCTGACCCACGGTGTTGTTGATCTTGTGAGCGCCCGTGTGGTTCAGGTCCTCGCGCTTCAGATAGAGTCTGCAACCATAACGCTCACTCATCCGCTGCGCCAGATAGAGCGGAGATGGTCTGCCTACATAGTCCCTCAACAGGGCATGATACGCCTGCTTGAAGTCTGCCGACTCGATGATTGGCAGGTAGGCTTCCTGCAGGTCATGCACACACTTGTAGAGAATCTCCGGCACATAGGCACCTCCAAACTCTCCATAGAATCCATTTTTGTCTACTTGATACTGTCCCATATTTTTAAAAGTCTTTGTGTAAATACTCAAGTCGTAAATTGAAAAAGGCCTGTCGCAAGAACGACAGGCCTTTTCGTATATCTCCTCCATAGGTACGCGGCTATCTTCTCACGATCTTGCGAATCTTGAGTTGCGCCACCACCAATAGTTTGCCATTTTTGTCATGTCTCGTTTCGTTTTATAACTTTCTGGCGGCAAAAGTACACATTTCCTTTCATTCTGCCAAATTTTATCGCAACTTTTTTTTCTTTTTTCTACAATTTTCCTTATCTTTGCACACAAATATCAAATACTACGATAATGAAGAGAACCATTACGATGATGATGTTGTGCTTTGTTGCCATGGCAATGCAGGCACAGACTATCATCATAAGCAGTAAGAAATAAAAGATGAAAGAGACCATGAGAAGACTGACTTCAATCCTGGTGCTGCTTACCGCCGTCATGACGGTGCAGGCCGAAGACACGCCGCTGATCGGCAATGTACTGAACCGCCAGACCACCTCGCTCAATGGCGACTGGCGCTACCTCGTCGACGTGCAGGAGTGCGGCTACTACGGCTACCGTCGTGAGAAACTGAGTTATGGCTTCTTCCGCAACGCCAAGCCTCAGCAGCCAGAAGACCTCATCGAGTACGACTTCGACAAGGCAGAGACGATGCCCATCCCCTCAGACTGGAACACCCGCGACCAGCGCCTCTTCTTCTATGAGGGCACAGTATGGTTCCACCGCTCGTTCAACTATCAGCCGAAGGCGGGCCATCGCACACTGCTCTACTTCGGAGCCGTCAACTACGAAGCCATCGTCTTCGTCAACGGGCAGGAGGCAGGCCGGCATGTCGGCGGCTTCACCCCGTTCAACTACAATGTGACCAACCTGCTGAAGGCGGGCGAGAACTTCGTCACCGTGAAAGTCGACAACAAGCGCAGCCGTGAGAACGTGCCGACACTCATCTTCGACTGGTGGAACTACGGCGGCATCACCCGCGACGTGCTGCTGGTAGATGTGCCACAGACCTACATCGGGAACTACTCCCTGCAACTCGACAGGAGAAACCCCAAGCAACTGAACTTCTCACTGCAACTGAGCGCCAAGGAGGCAAACCGTCAGGTCACGCTCTCCATCCCAGAACTGAAAATCAGACAGATGCTGACAACTGATGCCAACGGCCATGTCTCCACATCACTCAAGGTCAGGAAACTACAACTCTGGTCGCCAGAGGTTCCCAAGCGCTACGGCGTCAGCCTGACTCTCGGCCCCACTGACTCCGATGCCAGCGATATGGTTTCCGACTCCATTGGCTTCCGCACCATCGAGACCCGCGGCAAGCAACTCCTGCTCAACGGCCAGCCCATCTTCCTGCGAGGCATCTCCATCCATGAAGAGAAGCCCAACGGCGGTGGTCGTGCCAATGGTCCCGAGGATGCTCATACACTGCTCTCCTGGGCCAAGGAACTGGGCTGTAACTTCGTACGGCTGGCCCACTACCCGCATAATGAATATATGGTACGCGAGGCGGAGCGCATGGGACTGATGGTGTGGTCGGAGATTCCCGTCTACTGGACCATCGCCTGGACTGACGACGACACCTTCGCCAATGCCAGCCGCCAACTCAACGCCATGATCCGCCGCGACCAGAACCGCTGCAATGTCATCATCTGGTCGATCGCCAACGAGACACCACACGGAAAGGAGCGTGACACATTCCTCAGCAGGCTCTCCCGCCAGGCTCATGACACAGACAGCACCCGCCTCGTCTCCATGGCAATGGAAGTGTTGGCGGCATCCAACTACCATAACAAACTGCAGGACAATATGAACGAGTACGTGGACGTCATCTCCTTCAACCAGTATATCGGATGGTATCGCGACGTGAAGGATGCGGCCAAGATGACCTGGGAGATCCCCTACGACAAGCCCGTCATCGTCAGCGAGTTCGGTGGTGGGGCCAAGTACGGTCTGCATGGTGCGAAGAACCAGCGCTGGACAGAGGAGTTCCAGGAGAACCTCTACCGTGAGAACACCGCCATGCTCGACAAGATCGACGGCCTGGCAGGCACCACGCCCTGGATACTGAAAGATTTCCGCTCGCCCCGCCGCCTGCTCACTGGCGTGCAGGACTATTATAACCGTAAAGGCCTCTTCTCCGACCAAGGTCAGAAGAAGAAAGCCTTCTATGTGCTGAAGGAGTGGTACGAAGGAAAGAAATAGCCGCAGAGAGAGAGCCCGCTCATCAGCAGGCTCTCTCTTTTTTTTGCCACAAGTCAAGAACCGTGTTCTTCATCATGAGCACTCATGTTCTTGATAAACAGATTGACAAGATGCTTCGTGATAAAGGTATTCCTGACAGCATGGCGCGCCCTGTCTGCTAACGAGTTCTTGTCGCTGGATGGTTTAGCCGCCTCTGCCTCTGCTTCTGCTACTTGCTGCTCGCGCTGGTCGATCTTTGCACGCAGGCTCTCTGAAGCGTGATGATAAAGGAACCTATAGCAGGGCACGGCAGCCTTCATAATATAAGGCGTGAGGAAGGTGGTCGCCACACTGGATGCTACGATGATGGGATAAATGACAGGATTGAGAACGCCCAGGCTGGTACCCAGTGAAGCGATGATGAACGAGAACTCGCCTATCTGCACAAACGAGAAACTGGTAAGCATCGAGTCGCGCATCGTCTGACCGCCCCACCAGCAACCCAAGGTGCCAAAGAGAATCATTCCGATGATAATGACCAGGCTGACATAGACGATGCTCACCCAGTATTCCGACAATGAAGACGGATCGATCAGCATGCCTACAGAGATGAAGAAGATAGCCGCAAAGACATTCTTCAGCGGTGTCATCAGTTTTTCGATACGATGCGACTCCACTGTCTCGGCAAGGATCGAGCCCATCACGAAGGCGCCGAGTGCACTGCTGAACCCTGCTTCCTCTGCCGTCAGCACCATACCCAGGCACAGACCCAAGGCGAGGATAATCAGCGTCTCGTCATTCAGATGTTTTTTCACCTTGCGTATCAGTGTCGGGATAACCAGTATTCCGCAGACGAACCATGCCGCGAGCGTAATGGCCAGTTCGACGACCTTGCTGGCCAACTCGGCCCCCTCGAACTGATGGCGGATGGCTATACTGGAGAGCAATACCATCAGCACCACCGCCACCACATCCTCCACGATCAGGATGCTGGTCGCCCCCTTGACGAAACGCTCCTTGCTCAGCCCCGCCTCGTCAATGGCCTTCATCACGATAGTGGTGCTCGACATGCAGAGCATGCCCGCCAGAAACAGGGAGTTGACCATATCTAAGTCGGCATCCTTTCCCACGAAATATCCAAGGAGCATCATGCCTACGATGATAGTCAGCGCACCTATTGCTGCCACCTTGCCGCTGCTGATGAGGTTCTTCAGGCGGAACTCCAGACCAATGCAGAACAATACGAACAGCACGCCGATGTCGCCCCATGCCTTCACGTTGTCCGCATTCACAAGGGTCTCGCCAAACAGATGAGGACCTACCAAGACACCCGCAACGATATAGCCCAGCACCACTGGCTGCTTTAACAACTTAAACAGAATACTGACTACTGCTGCCGTAATCATCAAAATATATAAATCCTGTACCATACTAAATAATTATCTCTATTTATGTTTTAAGTCAATAATCTGCTGCAAATTTAGGCATTATATCTGAAATCTCCAAATATTATCCACTTTTTCTTGACCCAATCCTATCCCCACGGCCGGTTTCCCAATGACCTGTTTTGTCAGAGCCTATGCGGCGGATGAGTTCACGGCTTTGGAGGGTTTTGATGGTACGGGCAATAGTAGGACGAGAGAGGTTACACTGTGCAGCTAACTTCTCGTAAGAGTAATCGGGATATGAACTTATCGCATCCAAGACGGTCTGCTCAGTCTTTGAGAGCTGGGGCGCCCCCACTTTTACAGTATCATTTACAGTATCATTTACAGTATCATCGTCTTCCCGCATCAGCCTGAGCAGGTCGAATTGGGTGGCTATCACACGGTCGGCAATAAAGTCAATAAAGACCTCTGGACGAGTATGAGCAGCCTCTAACGAATAGATGTATTCATGACGCAGAACGGCAGGAATAATAGCAATGGTAAACCCGTTACGCAATAAAGCGAGATTCATCAGAAGGCGCGCCACACGACCGTTGCCATCCACAAAGGGATGGATAAACACGAAACGCTGATGCAGGGTGGCTGCCAGTTCTACAGGGTGCAGTATCTTCTCGTTCTCGTTATACCATTTCACGAGTTTCTGCGTTTCAGCAGGAATTTTAGGCACTGCCGATACTGCATAACGGCTGCCACTGATATACACATTTACGTCACGGTATTTTCCGGCCTTTTCGGCATCTATCTGCTGATAGAACAGGCGATGAAGAGCCAGGATGTCCTCTTCTGCAAGACCTTCCTTTTCGGTAATCTTGTAGATATAGTCGTAGGCCTTAGCATGTCCTACTGCCTCGTAATGGTCGCGCAGGGGCTTACCCTCAATTGTCAGTCCGTCCTCAATGACAACCTTAGTTTCCGACTCTGTCAGACTGTTGCCTTCAAGGGCATTACTCGTATAGGTCAGTCCAACACGATAGTATTCACGCAACGATTTCAGCGTTTCGGGCGGCAGAGGTCTGTATGCTGACAGCAAACGGTTGTTCTCGTCGGCTTTCTTGAACTTATCTGTTATTTCACTCATACACTCCCCTCCTTCACGTTAAATCCGATCCCAGCGAGTTTCTCGCGGATGCCAGCCTCCTGGCGATGACTCTCTGCAAAGAGCTTATTCGCGCTGTCCCCATATACGGTCTTCTATAGACTTCTCCTTAACTACTTTTCCTTTCTTCGCCATATTCCAATTTCGTTATTGATTTAATTATCGTATTGTCGAGTTCTTTGCTCTTTGTTTTAAGTTTCTAGTTTGCAAAGGTAATCAAAAAGTTTCTATTCCGCAAATAAAATTAATATTTTATTTCAGAAGAGCAACAAAGCGCAGAGGAACGTAAACCGAAACACAGCATTCTACATGAATCAGGTAACTCCCTACCCCCTGACGCGACAGGTTTTGAGGGCATTTGCCTGATATGTCGCCTGTGGAGGTGGTTGTCGCTACAAGTGAGAGAAGAATTCGGGAAATTTCTTGGAATCGGAAGAAAATCGCAGTAACTTTGCATCAGATTTAAGATTCATACATAATTAGTTAGAGTTAGTTGTTTTTCATTTGAAATGCTTTTTGGTTATTAGTTAGTAATGTGCATTGGGCTTGCAGGGATGCAAGCCCAATGTGCGTTTAATGAGATTTAAGCGCACAGGACTCCTGTCACCCTGTGAGTACAATACCATAAAACTGTCTCCGCGATTCACCCTCCATCCAGCCAAGACACGAAAAAACGGAAGCCGCGCTGACATCCGTTTCCTATTCTCGTCTTTCGGGGAACAGACCAAAGACCTGTCACCTTGATCTACCAACCTCACACCACAAAAGTCCCCCTGTGAGTTTTAAATTTAGTTAATGAAATGCAGTTTTAGCCCTCAAAACATTTAAAATTCGATTGAAATCATTAACTTTGTCAAATAATTAATAACTAAACAATTAAAGGAATTATGAAACATTTTATCTCAACAATTCTGCCCGCCATGCTTCTTTGCATGTCTGAGGCACCTGTCCCCACGGCTATTAAGACAGAAGAACATAAGGACATAAATTAAAAGACTATGAAGGAAATTGCAACAACAATCATCATGCTGCTGACGGCGATAGCCGTGAGCGCACAGGTAACGCTGACCGAGGGAGGCGTGTACGAACAGAAGGAAGTGATAAACGTAGAGAATGCAGAAGCACAAACTCTCTACCTGAGAGCACTGGAGGCACTGAGCGACTGGACTGGTACGGAAGGACGCTCGCAATTCGGCATCGACCATCAGGACAAGGAGTCGGCCACCGTCATCTTCAAGGGAAAGGACTATCTCGGTGCCCGTAAGTTTGGAGGGTTGTATTATTGGTACATCTACACAGACTTCACGCTGAAGGTGCGCTGTAAAGACGGACGGGCGCAGGTGAGCGTCACCGTTCCGTCGATGTACGCCGAGTTCCAGGCCGGCAACGCAAAAGGCTCCATCCCGATGCGCGACATAGTGCCGGAATACAAATACAAAGGTAACATGAACTGCAAGAAGGCCATCTTGCAATACGTCGTCGAAGTACCGGCATCCGTCAGCCGTATCATTGCGCTGATGAAGAACAGACTCAATCAAGATGTAGAGGATTTCTAAACAGTAAACTGTAAACTGAACAAGGGCGCAAAGGTGCCAGACCCCTTTGCGCCACTCACGCCGACCTTCAGTTCTTTTATCTCTTCAGAGTTCGTCATTTATATCATATAGCATTGTTTCGTATGCAAAGATACATTATTTTTGCGAATCATATTCCAATATTATTCAAAAACGCACAGCACTCTTATGCATTGACCCCGTGTGCTTCCGATAGCAGATTTTACAATGGTTTACACCACACATACTTAAAAAACTATGAAGAGTAACATCAGCAATAGTAGAAATTTTACTATGGTTTACACCCAACCGACCTACTACCGCGAGCGACTGCACATCTGCAATAGCAGAAATTTTACTATGGTTTACACCACTAACTAAAATACATTATAAAACAATCTAATCTGCAATAGCAGAAATTTTACTATGGTTTACATCTGGGTGGCAACAAGAGCGGAAAGACTTCATATCTACAATAGCAGAAATTTTACTATGGTTTACACCGGAACGAGGTGCGCGACACGCTCATCATGTATCTGCAATAGCAGAAATTTTACTATGGTTTACACCCATATTATCGAGCGCGGCCTGAATCTGCCTATCTGCAATAGCAGAAATTTTACTATGGTTTACACCGGCGCCGACGATCATCTGCTGTGCCTGGTAATCTGCAATAGCAGAAATTTTACTATGGTTTACACCCGACTTCATGTAGGTGAACGGGGTGTCGCAATCTGCAATAGCAGAAATTTTACTATGGTTTACACCCATTTGTTTGCAAAGGTAATGATTTTCAATCATTTATGCAAGTTTTCTGGTAAAAAATTACTCTAAATACGGTTTCTCAACCATAAACTGCAACCATTTTTCGTTTTCTATTTTCTTCGTTTCAGGATTTCTGAGCAAATATAGCCCCTTCAAAGCAATATGATAAGCGCCATTGGCATCGGCATCAACGGGAAGTCTTGATACCCAGTTGCCCTGTGTATCTCTCCCCTTATTTGCCTCTTCAGTAGAGCAGAAATAGTGTCCGTCTTTGGCTACTGGCGAGAGAATATAATCCTCTTCCGTTGCTGCATTGCTATTACGCATCTGCAAGGTCTTTTGGAAAGCATAGAGTAATGTATTGAAGAAACTGGCATTGACAGCATTGGCTTCAATATCTGCAATCAGCACTTTGAGATCAGAGCCCTCTGTCAGTTGGATGCCTTTTTTCTTAAAGACATTGATGATTTCCTTTGTTGGCTCATAATCCACCATCTGCTTATAACCCTTATCATCCATTCGCATCACGATTCGCTTGCCGTATGTACTGACAGTCCAAAGATTTTGATAGTCAGTCTGGAAAGTCTTGAACTTACGGTAGTCGAATTCAAACTCGATATCGCCATTTCTCATCTCAATACGTTCCATCTTCATCAGGAAATCTTTTCGCTTTTCGGCATTCGTGATATCGTTGAAGTTGAAATGATTCACAAAGCCTGTCACAGGATCTATCTTAGAAGTATAGGCAGCAGGGATGTAGAACAAGAAACCGCTCTGCTTACCCAGTCTCTGGAAACTGACAAACTTCTGAGCCATCTGGTAGCCTCTAAGTATACCTCCCTCTTCGCCTGCCTCGCGATCTTTGAAAGACAGATAGTTCAGTTTGTCAATCAGCATCTTTTCAAACTTCTGATAGACCTGACGCTCTACCTTGAAGCGACCTCGCTTAAATCCATAATTCAGATCCTCCAATACCACGATAGCATTATTTTCTATCATCATCTTGGATATCTCATGGATAACGGCAGAAAGGAAACCTTCTTTCAAGTCCTTTATCTTGCCCACACTATCCCAACTCTTACGTGCCTCGTCACGTTCCTTTTCGCGCTGTTCCAACTTGGCCTGATAGTTGTAACTGTTTACGACATTAAAAGTCTTCTGCTTTAAAATCTCCCCACGCTGATTAATCAGGGTGAGATAAATCAGATGACGCTCACCGCGGTCTATACCAATGATATTCACATCTGGATTGCCTTTCAGATAGTTCAAAACATTCTCATTGATATATTCATTGCCATCTGCATTAGCATTGAAAGTAATAGGTACATGGAAGAAGTATTCCTGTCTGGTATATCTGCGGTCTTTAATGATTTCGTGGGTGACATCCTTCACAATGACCTGATCCATATACTGCTTTTCTGCTGCTGTCAGTTCGCTTTCTTTCTTCTTGCCATTATAGAACTGATACAGGCTGCGATATATTGACTCTGGTATTGGCATTCCACTCTTATCCCTGCGATTGAGCATTTTCGAACCCACCTTATGCGATACTGGTTTCTTGATGCTTTGAGGGCGACAGAACAACTCCGCCTGACCATTTAGTTTCAAAACCAGGTTATTGAGGTTCTCGTCTGTAAAGAGATTCTCCCAATAGAGTGTATGAAGATTCTTCCGTCCATGAGCACCCTCCGCATAGTCCTTATTATAGAGTTGGAAGAGATACAACTGACCATTGCCAACCCATTCGTCCACCTGAGATTCCGGAATATCTGTAAAACTAATCTTATATGCCTGCTTCTTTATTTCGCTGAAGAAAGAGCCAATATCCTCATACAACTCCGTTGGAGTATATTTGAAGTTGAACTTGCTCCAATCAGGATCAATAGCAATAGCAGCCTTATAGAAATCAATAAAGTCATGCAGGAACTTCTTGTCAAAACTGGGACCTTTCTTGTATTTCCCCGATTCCCTTCCTTCTAAGATATATTCAGAAGGCTTGTAAACATCAAGATTCCCCTTTGCGAATATCTTATGGGGTAAATCCTTTGAGGGATCTGAAAGAAGTTTGTAAATCATCTTTTTATAGGAAGTTGATGACGCATCATATTTGGCATTTTTTATCTTTGCTTTGTTTTTAGCATTAATTACACCTAAATACGACTTGCCATTTTTGAAAAGAAGGATTGCATTATTCTTCATTTCCTTATTTTGGTCCCATCCATTAGCTAAAGTAGGCGATTCAAAGTTCAGTTTGAACTTCTTGACATCAGAGGGTTTCCGAGTGAGATAGTTCCTTACCTTATTATATAATAAGAAGAGCGTATCAAGTTCCTCGTAAAGGGGAATAAATTCATTATAGAAACTCTTGTCAACCTCATACTCTTCCGGCATTACCAGAACGGAACACTTGTGAGAGAGTTCCATCATGGCATCCAGCAGGCTCTTCACGACATCCGTACCCGTTGGATTATTCAAGAATTTCTGCTTTTCTTCGTTCTTGCACCATTCATTAAATTGCTGCCAATAGCCATCAATGGCATTTAGCGTTTGGGGGATATCTGAGAAATATTGGGAAATATGGAACTCATCATCAAAACACAAATCAGACAGGCAATAGGCCTTACGTGAAAGGTAGGCATCCACCTTCTTCTTGTTCTTGGCAACAGAGATGTCACCATACTGCTGAATCGCCTTATCCTTCAGTTTCTCTTCGATGATACTCCACTTGCCGAACACCTTCTGCGAGATGTCTGTCAGTTTGTTAGCCGTAACGCAAATACCATCTGGATTATAAGTATCAATCTTGCTAAGCAGAGCCGCCAACTCATTTAGTACGTCGATGGTTTTTCCATCACGCTCGAAATGGGTAATGTGCTCATAGAATTGGGTGATAGAAGTCACGAGTTCTTCTTCCGTTTCTATCTGAGCAGGGATATAGGACAAGGTGTCTCGATCAGACAATATCTGTTTGAACAGCGGGATCATCGTCATGGCCTTTTTGGAACCTGCCAAATCCTTATGCTGCTGGCGATAGAGATTTACGAGTTCATTGATACCTCGATATTTCTGCTTATCCTCTTCACTCACACCACCAATCACACGGTTAAAGAAATCGATGCCGTCCTGTGTTAGCAGAGAGTTATAGAAATCGAGTGAGAAAATATCATCAATCATCACGCCCTCTAAGAAAGGCTGCATTTCTTCTGATGCCTGTTGGATGACCTCAGGACAAGTAGCCTTAATCTTATCATAGACTTCCAAATTAGAAAGGAACTTGGGGAAGTTATCATGAACCAATCTATAAGGGACACCTGTACTGATGGCATCAGGACTATAGATGTTATTTCGATTCTCTTGGAAACCTATGAAATAAGAAGCAAAGCCTCTAAATGATTTCAATGCCTCATTATCGCTGAACTCTGGTAAGACTGATGTAATCAAATCGCTGGGTGTTGCTGCCGTCAGTTCCTTGTAATGTTTGAAATCTTTGATTGCAGTAGCAATCTGTTTGCGCATCATAGTCTGCTCAGTTTCCAAACGTTTCTTGGCTTCATCGCTTTTCGTCTTCTGATATTCCTCTATGGCTTCCTTCAGAGGATTCCAGTCAAGATGGACATTCTTCATGGATTCACGAATGCAAACCTTATGATACTCGTCAATGAGTTTCTTGACCACAGGATAATCTGCAGCCTTACTCTCATCATTTTCCAATACCTTATTCTTTTCTATCCACTCCTGGGTTTTGCCTACAGGCCTTAACTCAAAGCGCAGGGTCTTTGATATGGGATAAACTCCTATGAATTGTTTTAGGTTCTTCATTATTATGATGTTGTTATATTCAAATTTTAAACACTTTAGTTGTGCGTCGAAGTGTATATATTTTACAAGTAACTATTTATTCTTGTATTAAACTTCTGGTTTGCAAAGGTAATCAAAAAGTTTCTATTCCGCAAATAAAATTAATATTTTATTTCTGAAGAGCAACAAAGCGCAGAGGAACGTAAAGCCTCTGCGCCTTTATCACAGCAGGGATTGTCCCTTGTGTGCGTAAGTGCGGAAGGAGCGCTTGTTCTTGCGTCCCGATGGTAGCAAGCGGCAAAGCCGAGCGCAGACCACCCCTAACCCCTCCTCGCTCGGCTTTGCCGCTTGGCTCTGCCAAGAACTCAGGAGGGGAAGAGGTTACTCTATCACAGCAGGGACTGTCCCTTGTGTGCGACAGGTTTTGAGGGTGTTTGCCTGATATGTCGCCTGTGGGGACGGTTGTCGCTACAAGTGAGAGAAGAATTCGGGATTTTTCTTGGAATCGGAAGAAAATCGCCGTAACTTTGCATCGTCAATCAGAAAACCTCGATTAAGCGAGTAAAGAGCCGAATGTAATTCGAGCTATTTCGAACGAAAGAGGTTTCGAGCAAAGCTCAACAAAACAACATCTGAGCGACAAGACAAGAAACATTAAGTTTAACAATTTAAAAATAATAAGATTATGACACAGAAGAATTTTATGAGCGCACGCGCTCTGAACATGGCAGAGTTGGAGAATGTAAACGGTGGTCGTTTATTCGGTCTTATCCC
>Ga0256407_10007992_pt1 | contig 15694 bp, 1 predicted proteins | sample RumenRJG_04DNA_FD_193489 | JGI IMG/M metagenome (GOLD analysis project Ga0256407, IMG submission 193489) | Bovine rumen microbial communities from Lethbridge, Alberta, Canada - RJG_04 | ecosystem: Host-associated > Mammals > Digestive system > Stomach > Rumen | place: Canada: Alberta | collected...
TCCCCATCCCCATATTAAATATCTAATATTTAATTATATTTAATTGACTATTTATTTAAATATATATTCACTTTAATTTAAATATAAAAATATATTTAATTATTTATTATGTTTAATTTAAATTTCATCATTTCTAAAATCATCTTCTTCTTCTGACTCAGTCATTTCATTTTCAGAATCAGAATTAACTTCAGTGCTTTTTTTCTTTTCTAAATCGGCTTGATTTTCTTCTAAAGTTTTAGCCAAATCTGATTCAGTATTTTCATTTATATCAATATTATAACTTTGTTTTCTATTATTTGAATCATTTTCATTCGACTTTTTCTTGAATAATTTATTATCTAAAATATTATCGCCATTTAATGCCACATATAATTTATAACTTTGTCCCACTAAAACATCATATTTGAAAATTTCGTCAATTTCATTTTCGAATCCTTCTGTTTCTAAATCAGTTTTATTCCACAAGTCTTCATTTATTATATAGTGTTTCAAATTTCCGGTATTTTGAATTTCCATTTCTTGTCTTGTGACAGCGATAGTTCTTGATATTAATTTCCTTATAGCAAAAGTCAAATTTTCTTTATTAATTATTCTTTTTTCTTTTTCATTTTTTTCAAAATATTCTATTATATAATTTCTGGCATTTTCAGGCACATCATCTTGATAATCAATAGGAATATTTTTTTTCATATCTTTCCAACAAAGAGCTTCGAAATAATCGAAAATTGGTATGAGGGAATTAACAGTGAATAATTTAAGTTCGTAGTAATATTCATATTGGGTTTTGAAAAAATCGACCAATTTTTGTTCTAATATTACATACTTAGGTAATTTCTCGATTATTTGATAAAGTAATTTATCTTTTGGGTAATTTTCTTTTATTATCTGATTCATTAATATTTGCAACGAGGCAAAAACGTCATTATAAAATCGACTATTTCTATTTTCTTCTAATAAATTATATAAGGAGTCCTTTTCTGTTTCGTCTAAATCTTTCGGATTATATTTATTTATGTAATCTTTTAATACAGTGCTATTTTCTCCTCTGAATCCTTCATAAAGATATGTGACGAATTTTATTTTTTCATTTGTGAATTTTTTCAGACCTGGCAATATCTTTTTGCCCAATTCTTCTTCGATTATGTCATAATTATATATTATATCATTATAATTACTATAATTAATATCATCTTTTTTTTCTGAGAAAATATTCCTCATTGAATTATTTATTACTAATTTTTCGAATAGTTCGAATATTTCTTCATTTATATTAATTATTTCATTTTTAGTCGCATCTTGAATATTTATTTCTTGTTCTAATTGCACCACATAACTATTCAATACACCATTGATATTATTTTTCGAAATAATATTATTAATAAAAGTATTTTGACTTTCAATTAAATATTGATATGCAGCTGCGAGGAACATTCCCCCCTCCTTGTCACCATCATCAACAAGAAAATCACATAATAAATTTTCTGTTTTAATTTCGTAAGGTTTTTGTCCTTTTTCTAAATCTCGTAAAACTCTGCATTTATATTGGACCGATTTTGATTTAATTATTTCCCATGAAGATAAAAAGTTCGAAACATATTCTGATTTAAATTCTTCCTCGGTTATTTGAACATGATTAATTTCGTTATACATTTGCACTATTTTTGGCAACTCTTCACCCAATGTGACTTTTTTGGCTTCTTGTCTGGTGATTTTATATGAATAAATGTTTAATAATAAATTTGCTAATTTATTTATAGATAATAAGGCTTTCATATTCATTGCATTTTTTGTCAAGTCTAAATCTTTATTAATTAAGGCGTCTATTATAGCATATTTTTTTTTGTTTTCTTCGGATGAATTAAATTTATTAATGAAATTATTCATATCAGTTATTTTCGATACTGTGTAATATTGTATATTTGGATATATTTTTTGATCGTAAATATTCGGAGGATAATTCGATTGTATTATTTCTTTAATACTTTGAGGATTAAAATTGAGCAATTTATCATTTATTTCTTTATATTTATTATTTAATTTTTCTACTTCATATGGATTGTTCAATAAATTATCGAATATTTTATCCATATCTTGTTCGAATTTGTCTAATTTTTCAGGAGTATCTACATTTTTCAAATCCGACATTAATTTAATAATATCATTGAATTTTGTATTTAAAAATACAAAAATGTTATTAAATCCTGCATTTTTTAATTCGCTTTCGATTATTTCTAAATCTTTTTTAATTATACCAAAGAGGGAATGGGGGAATAAATTATCGACTAAATATTTTCGAACTTGGTCTAAAGTTAAATGATTTAAAATATATGAACCTAATAAATAAGAATATAAAATGAAATTCAAAAATCGATAGGTTATATTTTTTACACCTCTTACTAAACCTTTTTTCTCGAAATCTTCAATAGTGAAATTTTCTAATATTCCTTTCTCTTTTATCATTAAATATTTATCTACATAATTTTTTTTGAAATCATCAATAGTCATAGGTTGCATAGCTCTCATATAATCAGGATAATTATTTCTGTAAGTATTAATATCATCTTGATTTCCGAAAATTCTAAAATCATTTTTCGCCACAATATGTCTAGTTCCACCAATGACATGACCATTTGGGCAATTGAAAGTATGCACAGGGAAGGTACATGGTCTAATTTCATAAGCAAATCCGCAATCTTTACAAACATAATATCCCATGCTTTCTTTCTGTGGGAATTTCGTCGATAAAAAGTTATAAGACTTTAAATATTCATTCATAAAAGGGAAAGACCCTGGTATATAATTATTAGCAATAAATTGACTTGTATTTGCTTTTAATATTTGATTATAGAAATTTTCTCCTTTGATCATTTGAGTATTAAATATAAAGCGGAATATATAAAGCAAAATTTGGAAATCGTTTTGATTTAAGGGCTCATCTGATACTTTTTGGAAAATATTTTTCTGAAGTAAATCTTCATTTAATAAATAATTTAATAAAGTTTTTCCTTCTTTGTTTAAATTGATGTCATCTTTTATTGTTTCATATATATTACTCATTTTTTTAATAATGAAGTTTTTATTGTTCCCATATAAATATGATATTATTTTATTCACTAAAAGACAATAAAAAGTGTCGAAATTATTATTAACTTCGTCATAATTTAAATTGAGATTATTTTCTTGTTCTAATAAAAGCAAAGTAATAGGTTGTAAAAATTTCTTATATTGTTCATAAGTATTTATATTAATAAAAGAATCTTTGAAAATATAATCTACCACATTTTTTTCTTCAACTCTTAATATATCAGCAATGTCTTGATATATCGGGATATTTCTAGTGGTGAAATCGAAAATTTTAAATTGTTCGAAATTGTTGAATTTTTGGAAATATAATCTAAAAATGTAAATATTCCTCATGAATATTAAATATTTATTATTTTCATCTTTGTCAACTAAAATTTGATTAATTTCGCTGAAATTGCATTTGTCGAAATGATGATAATTAATTTCGACATAGTAATACAAGTAAGTTTTTATATACGCGATTGAATATATTTTTAAAATATTATTATCATTATTATTTTTATTTTCATAAATATATTGTATGCATTTTTTCAAATATTTTATTGAAAGCCCTAATAAAAGGAATTCACAACAAACTCCGGAATATTCATTGTTATGCATTTTTAATATCCCTTTAAAATATGATTGACATTGCAATTCGAAAATGTAAAGTAAAATTTCGTTAAATCTTGTATTATTTATTGTATTGAGGAATTTATATAATTCTTTATATTTATACAAATTTCGATTGTTATCAATATTTAAGAAATTTCTTAACAAATTTTCTTCATTATCTCTTTCTTTACTATATATATCAAGTATACCCGGCGTCATATCTTTCATTGCTTCGAATAAAAATATATAACTTTTTTTTATGAGCGATTCATTTCCGAAAATATTTTGAATTAATTTAATGCGAATATGATCATTATTTATATTTTGGTATTCCTGTCTAAAAATGAAAAATAATAAATTAGTGTATTCTTCCCCTTTTACTTCGAATGAGTCATTAAATATTTTATTTAATTCAAAAATTTCTTTATATACTGCGTTATTATTATTGTTATATAATAAATAAGTTTGTTTGATTAAATTATTGATAATTTTTTCGTAATTTTCTTCGAATTTTTCCTGATTAAATTTATAACATTCGTGGATTTTTATTATTGAATTCAAATTGAATATTTGTTTACTGCTGATATTATATTTCATATTTAATTTTTGGATACTAGCTTCCGCTGGGATAAAAGTATAAAAATAGTCATAAAATTTATTTTTATCTTTCTTTTTTAATTCCACACTATATAATAACATTGATTCAATTAATGACTCGATTATATTATAAAATAATTGATTTACTTTTTTAATATACCTTTTATTTTGGTTATGTTCATCGAATATTATTTGATCTTTATTCAATATTTTGAAAATGTATTTTTCAACTGGGAAATAAATTTTTGGCTCGAGGATAATATCAATTAAATTAAGAATATCATTTTTGTATCCTTGGGTGAATAATATTATCTTGGCTAATTCTTCTTTATCGTTAATAAATGTATAATTATTATAATTTCCTTCTTCGCCGAATTTTATTTTTAAAATTAATAATAATATAGAATATATATTTTCATTCGTTTCATAATTTGTATTTTGTTTTATGCCTAATAATTTAATCACGTAATATTTCAAATAATCTTCGAGTAATAATTTTTTTATTTTTTCATTATTTTGATTATAGATAACTCTGAAAAATTCGATATTATCTAATTCTATTAAGATATTACTTTTAAATTGTTCTAATTTATTTTTATATTCATCAAATATTTCGAAACCTTTTTCATTTTCTTTTCTTAAGGAATTTTCGTTATCCATAAATCTTTGACTTATTGTTTCGTTGACATATGTAATAATTTTATCTAAATTTGATTTACTTTGAGGTATTTGTAGACCGTTGTATATTGTTATTTTGTTGGAATTTATTCCTTGCTTTAATTTAATGGTGAAATCGGTGTTTGTGAAATAATTTAATATTATATTATTTAAATATTCGTTTTTCATAAATACTTCTAAATTATTCCCTACAATTATTTGATTGAGAATATTATTTTTTAATCCTTGGTAAATCATTTTTAATAAAGATGAAGATAAATAATTAGCCATTTTACTACTAATTACTTCAAAGAAGTCAATATCATTAACTTCAATTGCATCAGAAGTATATATATCATTAATTATCGCACTCATATTATTTCCTTGTTTTTCCAAGCTTTTGTATATATAGCTTTTAATTTTTTCATTTTCCATAATTTTTTGAGCTAAATATCCCGAATAATTATTTCTATTAATTTCTTGTGTTTCATTTAATACTTCAAATTTAATATAATTTAGCACAGAATATATTTTTCTTTCGATTAATTTAGTACTTTGTAAATAATCTTTTGCAACATTTTCATTTTGTTGTGATATAACTTGGAATAAATCTGTGGTTTGACTTCCTTTTAAATTATCAATGAAAATTTGATTAAATTCTTCGTTGGTGAATGGTATTAAATCGGGTATTATTTCTTTTTTATTATTAGAAATAGATTTATTTTTATTTTTTGCTGATTTTTTATCAGCTTTCATTTGACGCTTTTTATGCACAATGAATAATATATTTTTATTCAAAAGTTTTTTATTTTCTTGAGCTGCAGTATTTATCACGTGATTAATCGTATTAATTTTATCTAAATCATTTTCGCCGAATTTGATTACTAAAATATTTTTATTATTATTCGAACTAAGTTTTTTTAATTCAAGTAAAATTTCAGCTTCGCTTTTTATCGTTTCAATAATGACGGCAGTTTGCTTACTAAATTCGCCAAATTTATTTTTATATATTTTTTTTTCTTCGAAAATTGTTTCAGTCATTTTACTAAAAGTATAAATAATATTTTTTTGATATTGGGCTTTTTGGAAATAGGATTCGAAATTATTATATTTCGAAGTTTTATATATATTAAACACTTTTTCATTATATTTATTAAATTTCTCAATTTTTGAATGGACAATAGATGCGATAATATCCTGGCAAAATGTTGGCACTATTTTTTTAAAGATATAATCAGTTATATATTCTTCATATTGTTCATTACCTTTTTCTTTTTCCTTTACAATTTCTGGATTTTTATTTTTTAATTTAAATACTAAACCTGATATATCATGTGGTTTGCAATTTATTAATAATTTACCCAAATCTAATCTTAATTGATTTTCCTTATTATTGAAATTGGCAATTAATTTAATATAATCATTTATTTTGGTAATTATATCCAAATCATCTTTTTCTAATAGCATATTATAATTAATAATATGTTTTTCGAATCTGTTTAAAAATGGAGGGTCTAATTTTAATTGTTGAATTTGTAAATTATTAACTAAAACTATAACATGGAAATTGCGATTTACTTCGGAAGATATTTTCGCATATTCAAATGCAATACGAGCATATTGTTTATTTCCCATGATAGTGAAATTTTGGTTGAATAAATCATATAAAGAAGGATATACCATGTCTAAATCTTGCATTAAAAGAATATCGTCAGTTTCCATTATGTATTTTATTTTATTAAGAATTTCTTCACTATATCGGCCTGATTTTATATCGGCTTTATATTTACTACCAACTAGTGATATGTATTTTCTGTTTAATTTATTTAGTAAATAATTTAATATATCACTGGAAGAATTTCCTTCGGAAATGAGCATTAAATAACGACTATTTTCATCCATGATATTTTTTTTAATTATATCTAAAATGTCAATTTCATCTTCGATATTTACGTTCTCGTCAAATTTGTGTTTAAATTCTTCTTTGAATATTTTTTTTATGGCTAATGCACTGTCTTCTAAACCACCGAAATTTATTTCTAAACTGAGTATACCCACTTCGGTTAAATGCTTTTTTTCATTTTTATCTATTTCATCTCTTCTATTTTTTAATTCACGCATTGCATTTTTTATCAAATTATAAAAATCACGATTACCATGGAAATATTTATTATCTGTTCTTTTTTCTTGATTATATTGTAAATATGCATAATAAGTCCTTGCCAAAGTATTGAAAAAGTCTCCATATTTATGAGCCAAGTCTTCATCAAGGGCTTCAGCAATAGATATAGCAGTTTCTTCCAAATCTTGTATATCATAATCTGTAATAGTTAATCCTAAAGCTCTATTAATTTTAGCAGCATCTAATTTCCAATTAGATATACCTAAAAATGGCACAGAATCTTTCGCGTCTTTTTCCAAAAGGAAATGTATAACTTTTAATGGATTATTAGTCGATCTTTCAGCCAATCCCATTTCATCGAAAAATACCAAGGGAATGATTTTATTATTATCATCATCATCTTCTTTTTTTTCATTCTTAGAAGCCAAAGCTTTATCGAAAACTTGTTTAATACCTTCGGCAGTACTTGTCTCAGAGCCTTGATAATAAAAACGGTATAATTTACCTTTATCTTTAAATAAATTATTCTCAGAATATTTTCCTTGCATGGAATTATATAAAATTTGGAAAGATAATGATTTCCCTGTACCAGGTTTACCGACAATAATTAAAGGAACATTGTTTATAATGCAAGTGAAGCAAGTGAAAAGATTTTCTCTTAATGCGCGATTTAAGGCAATTCCTTTATTTTTTTCTATCATCATTTGCTTCGTTATTTTCTTTATTTCATATTCTGGTAAAGTTAAGAAAGTACTTTTATCATAATATTTATCTAATATTTGAGCTAGATCTTTTCTGTATTCTTTTTCGTTCAAACGAAGATAGTAACATAAATATAAAGTCATGTTTTGACTTTGGAACATTTTTTTATAATCGGAGAAACTAGGATTATTAAAATATTTAATGAAATATTCAAAGAAAATTCCGAAACGTCTAATTTCTCTCATACTTACAGATGATTTATCATATTTATCTCTTATGAAATCATGACATTCGACAATACTATCAATTATTATTTGTATCAAATTATTCATTTCTTGTTCATTAATATCACCTATAACTTTATTTTCTTTAATGCTATCAATAATAGATACTATTGTATTATGTATATATTTTCTTTCATCTTCTCTTCTTAAAGAGCCGAAATCGAATACGAAATTTAATAGTGAATGCGGTAGAGGATTTACTGAATAGACTAAATTATTTAATTGAGACTTTTCTTTTGTGTTATAATATACTAAACCACTTTCTCGCATTTTTTTATTTAAAACACGATATGGATTGCATGCACCGAAAAATACGAAATTATCATTTATTTTTTTTCCTAAATATGTATGTCTGCACATTATTTCAGTTATTAATCCTAATGAATTGCAAGTGTTTATTTCGTCTAAAAATACCCAGACTAATTCTCTATCATCCATACTTTTACCGTCATTTTTAACATTATCTTCTTTTATTATTGTCTCGATGAATTCAACAATATCTTCGTCTGTTATACCTGCGTGAATTTCCAATTTTCTCCAGATTAATTTACCTCTACCATAAAGTGTTGAAAGCATCTCGAAAATTTTTGTTTTCCCAACACCAGTTTCTCCCATTAATATTACGGGAATTTTAGCTTGAATATTTAATAATATACGCACGATTTTTATAAAATTATCACTAACGAAAATGTAATTTCCAGCTTTTACACAAATTTCTCTTAATCTATCTTTGCTTATACCATCCAAAGAAAATAATTTCATTATTTCATCTAAAAATTGTTCATGGGACATATTCTTATAATCAGTCAATGGGATTTTATGTAATCTATCCGGATTATTCGAATTCCATAAGTCAAGTAACTCTTTATATTCTTCATCATTTTTATTTGCATTTGATATTATACTAAAACTATTTTTATCCTTATTAAAAAATACTAAACTTGGCTTTATATCATCAAAACTAAACACTTCATGTTTTTCATTCTCTAAAGCAGTTATAGCTTTTTCTATCGCGGCATTATGGTCATATTTATTATATATATCTATATTATCTTTTTGTCTTTTAATTAATAGCTGATCATATGGCGAACGTGTGAATACTTTTGTTAATTCGATGAAATTTTTAATTACGGAAATACGTGCCTTCATTATGAGTTCTGGAATACCATTATAAAATGCTATATTATAATCGAAGTATATACTATTGAAGAAATTTTGGAATTGCAATGATAATATTTTTATAAAATTCATTTTTTGGTAATAATTTTGATTTTCTACATTGAAATACCTATTTATTATTTCTTCATATTTTTCAATATCATCTGAATCATAACCTGAATCAAGATCTATATTTTTTTTCCCAATTGAACCCTCCTCATAGGCTTTTAATACTTCACCAACTATTGCAATAGGGGATTGCCAGATTTTACCTGTGCTTCTTTCGGCACGAAGTGGACGTAGTTTATCTATATATTCTTGTTTGAATAAGTTTAACATTTTGAATTTTTTTTTGAAGTCGAAAAATCCTTGGGGTATTTCTATTATTATATTAATATCATGACCTAAATAAAATATTTCTTCACTTGAATCGAGATATCTCAAAATAATTAATTTGAATAAAATTTCATTCATTAATTCATCTTTTTCTGTATCGGATAAATCTAAATGAAGATATATATATTTACAATTTTGTGTATCGAAATTTAAATTTTTTAAATTCTTTATTACATATTCTCTATTGAATGTACCACCAATCGGTAAATAATAATATTCCCCACTATTCACTTCTTTTACATTATAAATAATTTCAGTGGTTTTCCCATAACCCGAAAAAGCGGAAGAATATACCACAATTTGGTCTAATTTTTCGTTTCTTTTTTCAGCTGCTTTAAAATATTGTATATTTAAAATAAATTTATCCGAAATTAATTTTTCTAAATCTCTCGAAAGACCAGAATCAGCTTTTTCATATATGAAAACGAGATATGATTTAATATCTTTATTTCTTAATTTGTATATTTTTTTCAAAGTCCTTAAAGCATTTTGCGTATCTGTGAGACTTAAATATTCCATATTAGCAATAACAAATAAGACAGGTTTTTCGCAATATAATGCCCTATAAAGAAAAGCCTTGACTTCTTCGGCTTTTGTTTCCTCATTGCAGAAAAGTAATGTATTCACTATAGGGAAATTCCCAGTTAAATTAAGATATAAATTAATTAAATCAACAGTTAAATCGGAATAATTTGATTCTTTTGTGTCTTTAATACTTCTATAAAGTCCCGGGGTCAAATCCGCGTTAATTAATACTTGATTTATTGAATATATTTTATCCAATTTGACGTCATTTTCTTTCATGAGTAATTCGAAATATTTATGAATATTGGAAATACTATCCGATTTTTTCTTGACTTCAAACTTGATATCATATTCAGAGATTTGATTATATAGCATATAATTTATCAATCCTTTGATTTTTTTATTAGGTTCTTTAAATTTATCTTCTTCATTGTTTTGATATTCCATAATTTGTTCATGTAATTGAATAAATTGATATGCATAAAATAATCTTAAAATAGGACTGGTTTCATATCCTTTTTTAATTATCTTTTTGAAATTTTTATTTTCGATTTTATATTCTTCAATTATTTTTTCTAAAGTTTTAGATTTATCTTTAGGATCAAATGCGACTGAATTTTCTATCTTTAATGAGAAGTCTTTAATAAATGGATATCCTGATTTTATTAAACTGTTTAATGTATTGTTTAATTGATTAATATTATCTATTAAACCCACATATTTATTTGTAAGAACTTCTTTTGATTCTTCTTTGATATTTTTTTTGTCCTCGGTTAATAAATTTGAGCCTGTACCTGACATGTATATTTTATATCTTAATTCGTTTAGTTCATTGACATCGATTGTTTTTTTGATATCTTTTTGATAAATATATACTATTTTAAAAGTGTATAAATTATTATTATTCACATTCTTATAAAATTCAACTTCTGAACTATTTAATATTTTTTCGACTTTTTTTGCTGTTGCTTCTGGATTTTTCACTAATATTTTATTTAATTCAATTAATTCACCATAGCATTTCAAATATTCTTTCATTTTAATCATGATATTTTTTTCTTTCTCACAAGATTTTTTAAAATTTTCTATTAATGCTATATCTGAAATAATATTTTTATTTTCAACTAATTTTTTGAAAAATTCAAAGGTATCTAACAAATTATCGACATCATTTGTAGTTAATTGTGAATTTTCTTGTTCGTCAATGAATTCATTAAATGTTTTAATATCCATATTTTTATCTTGTAATTCTTTCAAAAATGTTATTGCTTCTTCTTTGCCTAAAATCAATTCATAAAATTCAATTAAACTTGTTTTACCTTTGCTAAAATCATATTCATATTTAGCCAAGAATTTCATTGAATTTAGAATTTCATCAGCAGTTACTGAACTTTTGGAGATTATATCATAATTAGATTTAAGTGTATTATAAAAATTGGAAATTTCTATTGGTTTTATTTTATTAAAAGTTTCGATGAAATAAATCATACCAGAAATTAAATTTTCAATAATATTTCTAAGAGAAAATAATTTGATATCAGGTAATAAATTATTTTTAATGTAGTTGTCTTTATTTATGTCTTTTAATTCATTAGCTAAGAAATTAATTTCTTTGTTGAGAATATTATTATTATATTGATTATTTTGAACTACTCTTAATATAATTTCAACATAATTAATTTCAAAGAAAGGTTCCTTTGTTTCTTTTTGATTTATTATTTGAGTAAAAGAATCTTTTAATGCTTTGATTGAACCATTAAATATTTCATCTTCGTTTTTTTCTAAATGTTCATTTTCATATTTTTCTCGATAGATTGGCATAAAGAATATCGAATATTTATATTTCAAATTCTCATTATCTTTCACGCAATTATTATATGAGAAATTTTGATCGATAATATATTTATCAACAGCGAGATTTACTAATTTAATTAAATTTTGTTCTTTAGTTTGATTCAATTTATTTTTGATTAATTGAATAAAATCTCTTTTTGATTCACGATAAAAAGTAGAGTAATATTCAATAAATTTATCAAACACATCAAATTTGGTTAAACATTTATTCACCATTGATTTAATATTATTCAACAATTTTTTTGCTTCATTATTATTAAAATCTACTATTACTTTTATTTTATCTAAAAAATTGGCTTCATATTGGAGCAAAGTCTCTATTGTTATATAAGGTACATTCCCGCCATTTAAATCTTTATTTATTTTGTTTTTTAATTCGACACTTTTTATTAAATATTTCCCTTTCAAATTTTTTCCGCCTTTTTTTATTAAATCTTGGAAATTCTGGTTGAAAAATTTAAACAATTTGAATTTTTTCGTTTCGTCTCTTTGATAGAAATCTCTCTCATCTAATAAGAAATTATCCATTTGATTTAATAATTCAATTCTGAATGATTCATCAGGTGATACTTTTAATAAAAATATTAGGGAATCTATTGTCGCATTTCCTTTTTTATGTTGCTCGATGAAAAAATTTATGATATAATTATTCACTTTTTTGATTATATCTTTTACTTTTTCACTTTGAAGTAAATAAATATAATAATTTGATGTAAATCTATCATCGAAATTTTCATTAATGAATTTAATTTGTTCTAAAACATCAAGTCTATTAATTTCATGTAAAATGAGTATTCTTTCAAATATTCTGAATAAATTATAATTATTACCAAAATCATTTCCCTCAAAACATGTATGAATAATTTCTCTCAATTTATCACTTATCTTCACAGTAAATTCCTTTTTTATATATTCATTAGGGAATATATCCAATAAAGATACTAAATCTTTTGTATCATTAACTTGATCTAAAAATACTTGATGAAATGCATTAATAATATTCATATTAGATTTATTAAATAATTTCCATACTTCTTTTTCTTTTAATAAATTAATATTATGCAAATAATCTGGGTAATGATTTCCTATAGGTATATATGAAAATATCAACGGATCTCTAAATTCACTATTTACATATTTTTCATCTTGATAAAATACGTCTTTTTCATATATGAATTTAATAATTTCCTCTGCGTCGTTCATTTCTTCCATTTTTATCAAGTTCATTCCCTTTTGATGAATTTTGGTATAATAATTTTCAATTGTTATATTGGATAATTGTTTATTTAAAGTGTTTATTAGCGATTTTAAATTATAAAATTCATCTAGTGTTTCATTAGCATATATATCAACTAATTGATTAAAGATTTGATTGAAATTTAATAAAGCATATTTTTTATTTTTCATATTATTTAATATTTTTAATAATATTTCACCTATTTGTTTTAAATCATCCTCTTTTTCTGGTCCTGGGATATTTAAAATATAATTAAATTCTTCTTTTTTCTTGTCTTTTTTTTCTTTCTTGTTTTTTTCAGCGTTTTGTTCCAAAATTTTGCAAATTAAATTTATATTTTCACTGATAAATTTCAAATTATCAATTAAACCAGGAGTAATTTTGTTTAATATATAATTTATTTCTTCTTTGGTATTTGCCACTGAAATAAAATTTTCTTTCAATTTTTTGAGTCTTATTTTATTATCGAGATCGCCTAAGTCCGCGAATTTGAGATCTTCTTGGATTAATAAAGTAAAAATGTCTCGGATATAGTACTTATTATTTTTTGAATCGATAAAATCTTGTATAAAAGATTTATATTCGATATTACTTGAATAAAAATTAATTATAAAAGATGCAAATTTTTTTATAGCTTGTTCTTTTTTTTCTTTGTCTTTATCTTCTATTAAAATATATAAATCATCTAATTCATCTGATGTTAATATATTTTTTGGTTCTACATTAATTACTTCATCGATTAAATTTATAGCAGATATATTATTAATTTTTAATTTAAATTCGAGACATGATTTGAATATAAAAAATAAATTATTATAAGAAAAAGCTGTTTCTTGTCCTTTTGTTGTTATTGATATTAAATAAAGTAAAGATTGAATTATGTCTTTTTTGAAATTCTTTTTTGGAATAATATATTCATGTAAAAAATAAGATAAATATTTATCAAAAATAGAATTCAATTTTTCTTCTAGAATTATATTATCTGTTAAATTTTCAAATGTTAAATTAGAAAAGTGGAAATAATTATCAAATTCATTATTAATAATTATAGTAGAAATATATTCAGTAATGATGATTTTTTCTGTGATTTGCTGCTTAATTTCCTTTTTTTCTTTTTCTTTATTTTCATCTTCTTTTGATTTTACTTCCTCTTTGTCTTTTTTATCGTCTTCATTATTTTCATTACTTTCCTCCTTCTTTTCCTCTTCATTCTTTTCTTCTTTTGATTTTTCTTTTTCTTTTTCATCTTCTTCTTTGTTTTCTTCCTTTTTTCCTTCTTCTTTGCTTTCTTTCTTTTTTTCTTCTTCCTTTTTTTCATTCTTCTTTTCCTCTTCTCCTTTATTTTTTTCCTTTTTTTCTTTTTCTTCTATAATTTCATTTTCATCTTTTTTATCAGGAATAATATCTTCTTTAATAATTATTTTTTCTTTCTTAACTATTTTTACAACTATTTTTTTAATTTTTTTCTCAGAGGGTACTTGTACTATAATAATTCGTCTTTTTTCTTCATCTAAAGCTGTGGTTTCTTTATCTGATATTATCTTAAACTGATAATTAATGCATTTTTCACCTTTTTCTCCATTGGTAATTTCTATACTAAAAATTTCTTTATCGAAATTAGTGGTTAATGATAGCATAAAAAATATATTATATTTTGATTCGAGATTCAAAGGTTTATACTTATTTTCTATTAATTGTTTTTCATCAATGATTTCTACTTTAGATGGTTCTTCTTCCTTCTTTGCGCCATCTTTATTATCTTTATTATTAATATTATTATCTATTATTATTTCATTTTCTTCCTTTTTTTCTTCCTTTTTTTCTTCCTTTTTTTCTTTCTTTGCACCAGCATTTACTTCATCTTTTTTTTCTTCTTTTTCTTCTTGTTTTATACTTTTAAAATATTTCAAATAATTTTCGAGCTTTTTTCTTTTACCAAGAACTAATCCAATATTTTCAATATCATCTTTATCTAATTCAAGAAGGTCTTTCCCATCCAAATCCAAATCTTCTTTAAATCCGAGATATTTATCGAAAAAATCTTTTACTTCTTCCTTAGTTGACTTTGATCTTATTATTACTTCATATTTATTCTCTGGAAAATTGGCTTTATTTTCTTTTAGATATTTTTGTATTTTTTTCTTTGGACCTAATTTTATTCCAAGAGATAAAAAATCTGGGTCTTCTAACGATGGTAAAATATCACCTGATATTTCTTGCTTGATAATATTATTTACGATTTCTTTTGAAAACTTAAATTTGTCTTGAAGAAAAAAATTGGATAATTCTTCCGGAGTGGAAGAACTTGTTATCTTTTCTACAACGTTATTAGATTTGATTGTTGAGTCTTTCATTTTTTAACTATTTTTTTTAGTCTAAATGATGATAAAATTTAAATAAAATTATTTTAACTAATTGTGAAATTATATTTTTTTTTATGACTAGATATAATTGGGGATTGGGGATTGGGGATTGGGGATT
>Ga0256407_10007993_pt1 | contig 15694 bp, 10 predicted proteins | sample RumenRJG_04DNA_FD_193489 | JGI IMG/M metagenome (GOLD analysis project Ga0256407, IMG submission 193489) | Bovine rumen microbial communities from Lethbridge, Alberta, Canada - RJG_04 | ecosystem: Host-associated > Mammals > Digestive system > Stomach > Rumen | place: Canada: Alberta...
CGCATGGAGGCTCTTTTGGAGTGGAAAACACGTTTTTTTACCCCGAAGCCATTACAAACGACCAGCACGGTTTCCCAGGAAATGGTCACATCAGCACAAATTATCAGAGTATGAAATATTCAGGTTAACAAACTTATAACGTATATGAAAAAACTCATTTTCTTAATGGCCATTTTCTGGATGATATGTCCTGATATGGCACAAGCTCAGACACGGAGAACGGTAAGAAAGCCAACAACATCATCCTCCCAACCATCAACAACCAAACGGCAAGAAGATTTAAGACAGCAACATCGCTTGGATTCCATAGAGGCATTGTATAATGACCTAAAAAGTAGGTATGAAAATGACCAGGCAAAAGCCGGAACAACAAAGAAGGATACCAATGGAACTGAATATCAAGTGGCAAGAGTTGTGCTGGACGGTAGTATTATAACAATTTATTTGAGGGTTAGAAATCGAAACGATAGTCCTACTTTACGCTTTGGAAATTTAGCAAATAGTATTGGCCTAATTGCTAGTCCATTTAAACTAAATAATGATACAAAAACATACAAAATCACTGACACTAAAGATTGTTATGTTGAAAAGGGTTATTGGCGTGAAATAGAATTAGGAAGTGAATATAACGTCAAAACATACCCCTCTCCAAAGCTAGTCGATGAACTATGTGTAAGGGAAGGTCACAATCCCGACAATCCTATAAAATTCGAAAATATAAAAATAACAAGAGTCGAATAAATTATCACAATTATGAAAAATATAATAATTCTGTTCACGCTATTACTAAATTACTCATTATGCCATGCCCAGAATGAGTTGAAAACCAAAGAGGATTCTGTTGCATATTTCGAAAATCAAATCGAATGTCTTATAAAAGCATTAAATTATGGAGAAACCAAGCTAGAAGCATCAGATGCCCAAGGAGATGTTTTTTGTAAAATTATAAGGGCATATTACGAGAACGATGGTTACCTTTGTGTTGAAATTCAATTTCTCAGCAAAGAAGGGTCTCGCTTGGAATTTAGCCAAGATAATGGTTATACCAATAGGAATTTTTGTATTGCAGCTGAAAGGTTAATCAAAGATTGTAGTTTTGATTATGATTCATCCTTAGTATTATCTCTTCATAATAACGTTGAGACGAATACTATTCTTCGATTCTTTATTTATAAGAGAATAATAGGTCAAAAACCACGGCTAATCGAATATTTGAAACTTACAGAAGACCAATCTGGGCAAGAATTCATCTTCAGAAACATACCCATCGATTACAATGATGACAAGTAGTTTTCGTAGTTGAGCAATTTGAGATTATAAAATGATTTCTCTCAACTTTTTGGCTTGCATGCAATAAGTTTCATTAAAGCGCTCTAAAATGCTGAAGTCCTTTTTTTTCACCCCATAGTGCATACTGAAAAATTGCGCTGTGGGGCGATTTCTATCCTCAGGGTGATATTATCCTAAGACACAATCTTGAATGGTTTCATACAGCCATAAGTTCTTTTCCCACGGCTCTAATGGTGTCATAAATCATTTCCATACGCCTCTCGCTGGCTTTTTTCTTGCCGCTGATATATTAGGCTTTGCGAGATACCCATCCGTCGTGCAATGGCTGACACATTCAGTTCGGGATGGGCCATAAACAACTGGTAGAGCTGTATTGTAGGCTTCTTGTCGAAGAAACACTCAAAACTCAAATCCTCGTCGAGCCCAGACCAGTGGATGCCATAGCCGTCGGTCTCAAATCTTTCCAACTGTTCCCGGGTAGCACAGCGTAGCCGTGGGTAGTCGGAAAATAGCTCTTGCGCCTCCCGGCCGTCTTCCGTCTTTATGCAAATGGCTGAATCTGTAAGCCATACCTTTTCTACTTTCATTTCCTTTGTCTCCTTTACTTATTATTGCTGAAAAACATGTTCCAATGGTTGGCAATATTCTCCACATTTTCCTCGATGACAGTCTCTATCTTTTTTGCAAAAAAAAGGTAATAAAATTATCACCTCCAAATATTTTTAAAACTTATTTTGAAAAAATGTTCTCTCGAAGTTTACCTTCCCTCATGTTCTTACGATATGGAATTAGGAAACAGTAAAAAAACAATTAAAACCCAATGTTTATGAAAACTTTCAACCTGGCTGTGAGCCGCAAAAAGAGAAACAACCACATTGTGAACATCGTGATTTTGACCGCCCTTTACTTCATGGGATTTTGGTTAGGAAAGCATTACGTCGAAAGATATTCGCCTTACACGGTGGCGTATGTCATTCCAAGCTTGGTGGTGGGACTGGTAGTCTGCAAACGCTTTTCCGACAAGGTACGCGCATATCTTCACCCACACACAAAAAGCAGGGTGACTGTCTACAATTATGGTAGCGACTACGACCCGTCAATGGGTGTTGTAGGCATCCTCTTCAAGTATGCGTTCTATACATTTATTGGCTTCTTTATTTTTCCAGTTTATTACATTTGGGCTACTGCCACCGTCGTATGGCTTACTTTCTCCATCTACCGCAATCAACATGCCAACAATGTTACTCCTATGTGCCGGCGTATTTTCAATGCCAAGCCAAGCCAAAGTGGGCGACATCACTAATACTATGACTGCAAACGACAGATAAGCATAAAAACCAAATGGCTGCCCCTCGAAGGGCAGCCATTTGAGATATATAGAGCTGTGTTTATTTCACAGCCACTTTCATTGTCTTCATGCCGTTGGCGGTAGCCACGCTGATGATGTAGGCACCCTTGGTCAGTCCGTTGAGGCTGTAGATGCCGTTTGCTATGCGCTTCATCGGCACTACCTTGCCATCGGCTGTAGCCATGCTCACACTGTTGTAGTCGCCCTTTATGCTGAGGCGCTGTCCGTCAACAGTTATTCGCAGTGCATTGCCGGTGGATGTTATGCCGGCACCCTCCTCCACCTCGAAGTCGATGGTGCTCATTTCGGTCTTGCCCGAAGTGTAGGATGCGATGACGCCAGCGGTGTGTTTGCCAGGAGTGAGACCTTCGAAGAGGAAACTTGTCTCGTCGGTGTCGGTCACCTTGTTGCCGTCGAGGTACACCTCGTAAGCGCCGTCGAGAGCCGGAGCCTTGGCTGCCCTATGCATAGGCATATAGTAAGAGGTGCTGGGCATGTTCTCGGCCAGACCGTACTCGATATCGTCGATGCAGAAGACGCGTTTCTGGTCGCTCACGCACTGTATGGCCACATATTTAGCCTCCTTAGGCACGTTCACCGAGTAGTTCTGGTAGTAGCTGTAGGCAGTGGAGTTCTCGAGCAGTGGTATGAAGCTCTCCTTCTGTGTGTCGGTGGTGGAGTAGAGTACATTGAAATTCTCGAGATACTGGTAGTCAACACACTTGGCCCAGAAGCGGAACACGAAGTCGCTTTGGAAGTGCAGGCGCGGAGTGATGATCCAGTCGTCGTTGGCCACCTCGTAAGCAGCCCATGTGGTGAGAAGCTTCTGTCCGGTGCGTGGCGACAAGCCATACAAGTAGCTGGTGATGCTGGTGCCGTCGGTGTTTCTGGCGGCATCACTGTTGGGGTTGAACACCTGGTAAGCCATCGGCTCACCCAGATGCGGCCAGCTGAAGCCATAGACACCACCGGTGCCAGCACCGTCGCCATCGATATACTGCCATCCGAGCACACCCGGAGAGTTGACGGCGAAGTCCTCATGGTCCTCAAAGCTGTCGGAGAAGTAGTTGGCGTAGTTCCAGATGAAGTTTTTCTGGTCGGGACGGTCTTCCACATCCTCCACGATGAGGTTGAATGGCTTCACCTGTATTTCGTTGAGTGTGATGTCGTAGCTGAACTCATCCTGTCCGGCGAAGACATATTTCTGTGCGTGAGTCTCAAAGCCGTCGAGGGTGATGGTCACGTCGTAGTCGGCCTTCCACACGTTGTCGATAGTCACCACACCATCGTCGCCGGCAGTAGCCTGGTAGTAATGGCGTCCGCCACCGTTGATGAGAGTGACATGAGCACCAAATGCCTCATTCTCAGGAGTGTTGGTGTTGAGACGGAACGTGACTTTGGTGAGCATCTTGTTGCCGATAGAGTCGGAAAGCACAGCCTGCGACTCTTTCTCGCCGGTATACACAGCTTTTACGCCATAGTAGTAGCTGCCCTGGTTGAGGCTGCCCCAATTGCTGTCGGTGAGCGAGAGGGCCTGTGTCTGGTCGGCCAGTTTCTCCCATTTCGACTCATCGGCGGCATCCATGGTGTTGAAGCGGTATACATTGTAGCGTACGCGCTGCTGCACACTTCTGTTCATACCTTTTGCAAATTCCGGTTCGCGTACTTCAGCCTTTGCAGGTTCGGCTTGCAGCTGCAGCTGTTCCACATTGCTGTTGGCCGATGGGAAGCCGAACATTTTGGCGGTAGCCGGTTTCACGTCCTCGTCGGTAGAGAATGGAGCGGCATACGGGCGCATCATGAAGTTGTGGCGCAGGGCGTCGGCTTGGTTGTCAAGATAAAGGAACGGCTGTGTCTGGTAGTTGCCCGAGAAGCAGTTTACCAGCTGTTTGAAGGGATAGTTGGCTGCGTCGCCTCCTTGTCCGCCGTCGATGGCGATGCCAGCCCATGTGTAGTGTGAGATGGCGATGTAGTAACCGTTGGGCGCATCCACCGGAGCTGGCAGAGTGTAGTGTGTCCACTCGTTGTCGAGAGCCTGCACATAAGTGTTCTCATAGAGCAGGTTGGTGGTGGGCTCCCCATTCTCGTTGAGGTCGAAGATGCGGAGTGTCACGCTGTAGTGCTTCGACACCTGTGCTGTAGCGCCGAGGAGGAAGTCGACACCGAAGACAGTCGACGGCTCGCGGTCGATCACACCAAACACAGCATTCGAGCCACCGATGCCACGCTCGTTGTCGATTGCCACTCCCACGTAGGTCGACGGAGCGCCGTCATCGTAGCGCACCCATCTTGGGTCGTTGGCCGGAGTGCCCCATTCCACGCTGACACTTTGCTTGTCGTCGCTCTCGGTAGCCTCCACGAATCGCGGAGCCTTGATGTTGTCCTCCATCACGAGGTCGTCCATGGCCTGGTCGGCAGTCATTTCAAAGCTCTTCTCGAAAGGCAGGTACTTGTTCTTGGTGAGAGTAAGGCGGTAATAGCTGTTCTCGAAGATTCCCGGGATGCTGAATGTACCGTCGTCGGCGGTTGTGGTGCTGTAGGTGTTGTAGCCCGACACCTCCACAGTGGCACCACCGATGGCATCACCAGCCACATCCTTCACCGTGCCGGTGAGCGTGTATTGCGGCAGGGCAGTCATAGTGACGTCGAGCTGTGTCGTGTCAAGTGCGTTCACCGTGGCGCTCACCCTTTGGGTGGCATATCCCAGCGCCTGCACATCGATTTCGTAGTCGCCGGCTGGCAGATAGTTGAGTGTGTAGTTGCCGTTTTCGTCGGTTCTGGCGTTATACTGTCCGCCGTTGATGAGAAGCAGTGCACCCACAATAGGCTCACCATTGGCGTTTGTCACCTTGCCGGCGATGTATCCGTCGGTGTCCTCTGTGATTTGCACGTTCTCCAGATAAATACCGTAGCCTGTGGCCTCGTAGCTGCGATAGTAGAATCCCACATGGTAGGTGGAGTCTTTGTCGACCACCGGCAGGTTGGCCCTGAGGTTGTAGGTCTGCTTGTCGGCAGTAGGCACGATGCGGAACTGCGTCAGGCTGTCCTGAGCCTCCAGTGCCACGCTCTTGCCGAAGGTGATGGCCAGCACTTCAGGCACGTTCTTGGTGTTCATCGTAGCGTCGAACGTCAGTTTGTAGTGCTTTCCGGCCTCCAGCTGCAGATATGGCGACACCATCATGTCGGCAGCAGCCATATTGTCGTATTGGTAGCTCACGTAGGCGCATGCCCTGTAGAGCGGCCATGAATTGCTGAAATACCATGAGTATCCGTTGCCGTTGAGGTCATATACTGTCCAGAGGTTGAACTGGTTGTTGTCAGCAAAGCCTATTGTGGCAGGTATTGTGATGGCCGGTCCCACCATCACAGCCGATGTTTGTGCTGCTTCGCTGGCATATCCTCCGGTCTTGGCCACTATGCTGTATGAGTAGAACCCGATAGCCGGCACGGTGGTGTCGGTGAAGCTTGTCTCTGTCAGGTTCTCAGCCACGACAACACTGTCGGGCAAACGTGTCACGTTGTAAGTGAGGTTTGCCGTGTCAATCCAAGAGCCATATTTTCCCTCGGTGGGAGCGTTCCATGTCACCTTGGCATCCTTGCCCACAGCTGTTGCGAGTGGGGTGCCCACCGGCAGCGGGTCGCCGGGCCCCACGAAGAGTGTGACGCTGGCGCGTTCGCCCTGTCCGGCGCTGTTCCATCCCGACAGGCAGTAGGAGTAGTTGCCGCGCTCGGCGATGCCGGTGTCGGTCCATGTCATGTGTCCGCCAATTTCAGGAGCCGCAATCTTGTGCACCATTTCGCCGTTGCGGTAGATGGTGATGGAGTCGAGCTCCTCGAGGGTGCCGCCGCGGGCGTATGTCTTTGCCGGGTTGTCCCATTCGAGTGTCACGCTGAGGGCTCCGTTTGCGCCCCGCTGTGCCGTAAGGTTTTGCGGAGCTTGCGGGGCACTTGCCTCTGCAATGACAAACTGTATGCAGTTGCCCACGAAGTTCATGTCTTGTGTGGTGTCCATGATGTAGGTCACTTCGGCCGTCTGCAGGTTGACCTCAAAGAGGGCGTATCCCGAGCCGATGCCACCATACCCGTCGGGCACATATTGTGATGGCGGATATTGGTACATAAAGAGGTACATGCGCTGGTTGTCGTTGTCGTAGACGAGGTCGCAGGCACCCTGGTATTGGAATGCCACCTGTCCGTTTGTCGGATTGGGGCATGCATCCTTCATGGCACCGATATATTCGCAGTCGCCAGTGACCTTATTTACTTTATAGAGGCCGCCCCAATATCCCACGGCATACATGTCGCCATCATAGGTCATGGCCATGGCCGACACACTGTGGGCGTAATTTTCAGGATTTACCGCCCACGATGGCTGCTCTGTGATGTTGAATTGGGCCACTGTGGCCAGCTCGCCCGTGTTGAGGTCCACGGTGAGCAGTTTGCCGCCGCCGCCCTGGAATCCGTCGCAGGCATACATCACCTCATTTTGGAAGTCGTAGGCCCAGCTGGCGCACGAGGGGCCTTGCTGCAGGAAGTCCCAGCTGGTGATCTGCACGGTGGTTTTCTCCTCCAGGTCGTAGCAGTAGATACCGTCGGACTGGTATCCCTGCGCGTTGAGGTGTGCCATTGAGTAGTAGTAGCGGTCGCCAACGAGGAAGCCGCCCGAGATCTTGTCGCTGTTGTTCAGCTCTGTGCTGAGCGTCATCGGGTTGATGCACTCCACATCGCTGATACCTTGCGGACTAATGGCGTATTTGTAAATACCGGCTTTCTCACCAGCATTAATCACTCCATACGCCTCACTGCTTTGCGCCACCAACTGTTGGACTCCCATCAGGAGAAAGCCCAAGGTTAGTAGCAGAATGTTGCTTTTGTGCTTCATAAACTTATGGTGTAAAATTATAATTGGTTGTTTTGGTTTCAATCCGCAACGCTTGTATTGTTTTGCAAAATTATTAAAAAAAGGTGGTAAAAAGGCGTTTTACGGCCTTTTTAGGGGCGTTATCAGTTTTTTTCTATATGTTGAAGGGTATTTTTCATGCAGTTTGTCGTATCTTTGCGGCATTAACCAACAACGCATGCAATTTATGATGAAAAGACTGATGGTCGTCGCGGCCATACTTATTTCAAGTTCCATAGTGGAGGCTATGCCTGCATGGAGGGGATTGCTTAAACGCCAGCAACCCGACGGAACAATCGTTTCGTATTATCTTCAAGGTGACGAATGGGGGCACCGACTCATCAGTGCCGACTCACTACTATTGGTGGAAGACGACAGTGGCAGCCTGCGCTATATGATGCCAGAGGATGGCGCTGGCCAACCTTCGGGCAAGTTGGCTGTTGCTCCTCTTGCCCACGACCCCTCAATGCGTACTCCGCAGGAGCGTGATTATATAGCCAAGCACAAGGCGGTGTTGAAAGCTGGCAATGGGCCTGTGGCTGCCCCACGTGGCGGCAGCTCAATGCACAGGGCCAAAGCATCCGACTATCAGATAGGCACCTTCCCAACGAAGGGCGATGCCCATGGCTTGATTATCCTTGCCGAATTTTCCGACTTGAAGATGACCCATGGCCAGGAATACCACCAGCGCATGATGAATGAGGAGGGCTTTGCCGACTATGCCGGTGTGGAGGGTGGCATGGGCTTTACCGGTTCGGCCCGCGATTATTTCATAGCCCAGTCGGGCGGACTTTTCACCCCTACCTTCGATGTTGTGGGCCCTGTATCACTGTCGCACAATTACGCCTACTATGGCCGTAACGACGGTTTCTATAACCAGGACACCAATGCCGAAGCTATGATAGTGGAAGCATGCCGCCTGGCCGACACCCAATGCGGCATCGACTTCTCGCAATACGACTACGACAATGACGGCTATGTGGACATGGTGTATGTGATATTTGCCGGCTATGGCGAGAATGCTGGCGGCGGCAGCAATACCGTGTGGCCAAAGAAGTGGAACCTGAGCCAAGCCAACTACAACCTCAGGATTGACGAGCGACAGATTGACGTCTTCGCCTGCTCGGCCGAACTGTTTGGCAATACTGGCACACAGACGGCCTCAATAGCGCAATTCTGCCATGAGTTTGGGCATGTGTTGGGATTTGCCGACCATTACAGCACCACTGTGAGCACCCAATACAATTTGGGCGCATACGACCTGATGGACTATGGCGCATACAACAATGACTCGCGCACGCCACCGTCGTACAATAGTTTTGAACGTATGACATTGGGGTGGCTCAAGCCCGAGGAACTCACCGAGCCTGCCGACGGCATCATCCTGGAAGACCTCAACGAGAGCAACCGGGCCTTCCGCCTGTCGACCAACGACAATGCTGATGAATTCTATTTGCTGGAAAACCGCCAGCAGAAGGGGTGGGACGAGTTCTTGCCTGGCAGCGGACTGATGATAACACATGTGGACTATAGCCAGGCTTATTGGCCAACCAACAAAGTGAACAATGATGATTCGCACAAACGCTTCTATCTGGTGTGCGCCGACAATGAGCCTGGCTACGACGTGATACTGGAAAAATATACTGAGCGCTACGACCTTTTCCCCTTTGGCAAGCATGACTCGTTCACCGACAATTCGGTGCCCAATGCCAAGCCTTATACCGGTGAGAAGCTCGACAAATGGGTGACAAAGATAGAGAATAATAATGGGCTGGTGAGCTTCGACTTCATGAACAACCATCTGAAGACACCCACAGGCCTTTTGATGACTGATGCGGGCGACACCGGTTTTACTGCAACATGGACCAACAACGACAGCCGCACACAGACCTACAACCTAAGGCTCACCCACATGCTCCGTGAGCAGGAGCTAAAAATGCCTGTGGCCGAAACTTTCGACAATATGACGAGTGGCTCCAAGGATCAACCTGGCTCCACCGACTGCTCGTCTATCTTGGATGACTATATGGTGTCGAAAGGCTGGACTGGGCAACAGGTGTATATGGCCGGTGGGGCAGTGATGATAGGCAAGGCTGGCATCAGCGGCATGCTTCAGTCGCCTGCCATCAATTTCACCAGCTATGACCGTGACTTCGCTGTGGTGCTTAAGGCCGGTTCGGCCACAGGCAAGCAGCCTGTGCTGACAGTGGCAGCCAATGGCATGGAAGCCCGTCACCGTCTCACTTCGGCCGACCGCATGTATGTGTATCAGTTTAGTGGTGCCGGCCTGTCGGCCACCACAATTACCATAAGTGTCAACAAAGAGCGTGCCTTCATCGATTCGCTCTACATCGTGAGGGGGACAGATGCTGCCACATTCTTCCCACAGGCCAAGGCTGTCAGCGTGACAGGAGAGCCGGCCTCGTCAGAGGACCTGCCGTTTGTGCAACAATATGTCGCAGCCGAAGAGACCTTGGTGGAAGGGGTAGAAGGTTGCAGCTACACATTCGAAGGTCTGACCCATGGCGAGTGTTACCACTGGCAGGTGCAGGGCGTGGCCGACGGCATGATTTCGCGCTATTCTGATGAGAGGGAAATTGTGGTGGACAGCAGTTTCGCCGACCCCGATGGCGTGGAAGAGACTTTGGCTTCATCCAACATGGCCGACAGTACACCTATTATATATAATGTGAACGGAGTGCGTGTCTCCGACACCCGTCAGCGTGGGATATATCTGATAAAGAATGGCAGCACAGTGAGGAAAGTGGCAGTGAAATAAATTGCCCTTGTGCATGATAAAGCCCGAAAGCTGTTTCTGCTTTCGGGCTTTAATTCTCTTTGTAATGGCTTGCTTATTAAGTAAGACTTGTCAGACGGGTCCGACGTCGTGTGGGTGGAACGAACGAAGATTCTAACAACTCGTCTACTAACAACTCGTCAACTATCAACTTGTCAACTTGTCAACTCGTCAACTCGTCAACTTCGTCAACTCGTCAACTCGTCAACTCGTCTACTCGTCAACTTGTCAACTCGTCTACTTCACAACAACCTTTTTGCCTCCAACGATGTATATGCCCTTTCGCAGTGGCGTGTTGCCATCGACACGGCATCCGCTGATAGTGTATGTGGCTGGGTTTACGCTTTTGGTAGAATATTCTTGCATACTCTTTATGCCCAGGCTTCCATCTTTTCCGATGGGGCATTTCTCTGCGTTCACCACCGCTCCGGTTCTGCTGAGCAGCATCACCACCAGTTCGGTATTCTCTTTGTTGAGCACAGTGGCGGGCATAGCCAATTGCACCTCATGTGTGAAGGAGTCGCCGTCGGCAATGGTTTTGGGCAGCAGGCCGCTCTTTCCCTTGTATCCGTCGGTCCCATCATATCCTCTTGCCACATCCTGGTACCAAATGTTGTCGGCATTGATGATGCTGGGCAGCTCTTCAAAACCGTAGCATTCGCCCATTGCACCACCGGCATATCCGTTGATTTGGTCATAGCCGCAGTATTGGTTTATCAGGCCTGTCTGGGCATGAGTGCGGTGCACATCGTTTTCAATCACGATATATGCGAGTTTGAAGTCAGCATTTTCGTAATCATTGGCGAAGAACACGTCTGTAGTGGCACTTATCATGTCTGCAGCAGAGTCGTAATTGGCTGTGAGCGAGAGGCCGGTGTAGTTTTTGCCGCTTTGCTTTATTCTTGCGGTATAAGAAGGTATGTTGCCCGGGTCGGTGGAGTATTGCGCGTTGCGGTTGAGCACACAATGTGGATATCCGCTCATGCTGTATTCGTTCATGATCCACGCGCGGTATTCCTCTCCTGGGATGGCCATGGAGTCGGGGCAAGATGTGCTGGAATTGTTGTGTATGGCAATGCCGATAAATCCGTCGGGGTCGTTCTCGCGCATGTAGTTCATGGCTCCGATGCCTCTCACGCAGTATTGGCACCATGTGCCTGTCACCTCTTCGGCCACCACTTTCCACAAGAATGCCGACAGTTTGCCGTTAATTTCGCTCTTGTCGTTTCCTGCTGTGATCCAAGCCTTGTATTCCGCCGTGGCATTACGTTCGAGGTGTGCTTTTCCTGTCAGTTGGAATGGCACTTGCACACCGGGCTGCAGCTCGTTGTTGAAAGTCTGCTCAATAGTCTCGCCATTCATTTCAAAGCCGATGGTGTAGGATGGCACCGGTTCGCTGAGGTTGGCGAAAGCCCTTCCGCTGATGGTGATGTCGCCATATCCGTCGTAAGTGCGGTCGAAGTCGAGGAGCAGACCCACCGTGGATGGCACCCCTGCAAAGATGTCGTCGACGAGCAGCCGCGTCTTGTCTTTTGAGTCGTTGACGAAAGCGATGCGTATGGTCTTGCCCACATAATTTGCGAGCGACACCTCATGCCTTGTCCACGCTTGGTTCTCTTTTGATGTGGTGAAGAGCGGGTTGGCTGTATCAAAGAGGTCGGGCAGCAGTTCCACATCGTCGCCGTCGATTATGGCAGCCAGCACTTTGTATCCGTCGCGGTATTCTTTGTCGTATGCTCGGGCACGCCATTGCAGTTGTGCCTCGCTGTCGCTGATGGTTATTTCGGGCAGTATCATCCAGTCGTCGGATGTGCCGGCTTTCTTATACCATGATGTGGAGCAAGCCGCGATGTTGTTGTCGTTGCCGTCTGCGACAGCGATCCATGCCTTCCCCACAGCGAAGCCAAGCTTTGCCATGTCGGTGGAAGGCTCATTCTGGTCCATGTCCCAAAGAGTGAAGGTGGGTGGTATGCCCTCATCGAAGGAGGTGCTGAAATAGGTTTGCTGGGCCTGCATTGCGATGGTGACGAATGCGGCCGCAATGATGGAAAGTAGTTTTTTGTTCATTTTTGGCATCTTTTAAAGTCGTATTGCAAAAGTAGCTAAAAACAACTCTTGTTTAGCGATTTGTGGCCTATTTTTTCCTGTTGTCAGTTTTTGTCTATATCTTTCTGAGGAAATCGTCGAGTGAGTCGCCCCTCTCGAGCCCCAATTTCTTTCGCAGCCGGTAGCGGTTGGAGTTCACAGAGTCGCTGCTGATGGATAGCATCTCTGCTATTTGTTTTGCCCTCATGCCTATACGTATGTATGCGCAGAGCCTGAGGTCGTTTTCGGTCAGGTCTGCGGCCGCTTCCTTGAGGTGGCTGAAGAAGTCGGGGTGGACGGCGTCGAAATGTAGCCTGAAGCGTGACCATTCGTCATCGCTTCTTAGCGAGTCGCCGATAACGTTGTTCACTTCTTTTACAAATTCTTTTGGCACTTTTCCCTCATCCCCGTATCGTGATGTTATTTCGCTGAGTTGCCGCAGCACTTCGTTTTTGTTGGTGAGCAGCAGTGTCGAGGATGATATCTCGCGGTCTTTCTTTTGTATGTCGTTTTCGTAGTTCTTCAGGTTCATGGAGTAGATGATGGCTTCCTGCTCAAGGCTTTTCTGCAGTTCGCGGTTTTCCATTTTTCTCATGCGGTAGCGTTGGTAGAAAAACAGCAGTAGTCCGCCGAGCGACAGCAGTACTACGAGTGCTCCCAGGCAAATAGCCCAAAGCAGCCGCCGGTTGAGTTCGGCGCTTTGCTCGAGGAGCCGTATTTGGTCGTTTTGCCGTGCTATGGCCTCACGTGCTTGCGCCTTAGGCACTTCATGCCTTTGTATCTTCTCCATGTCCTCCTGAAATTTCATGTTGAAGAGTTTTAGGTATTTGAAGGCCTCCTCTTGGTGGTTTAGCTTGTCATGGGTTTGCCATAGCAGTTGGTATATGTTTTTCATGAGCGACTCGTCGCTCAGTTGCTCAGTGTGTTGTAGCAGTTGGTTGAGTTCAGCCAGTGCCTCTTGGTATCGTCCTTGCTCAAAGCGCAGGTTGGCGTGGTTGACAGCAATCATCGATTTGAAGACGACATTGCCAGGTGAATATTTGTTGAGCAACATGAATGCCTCTTGGCTGTATGTCTCTGCCTCTTGTGTCCGTCCGAGCTTGAGCAGTTGTTCGTTGAGGCTGATATATGCCTGCAGCGTCATACCCCAGTCGTTTTTCCCTGTCTCGATGGCTTTTTTGTAGAGTGTGATTTTCTTTTCGGCGTCATCGGTGAGCAGGGCTTGGAAGAAGTGGATGCGGTTGAGAAGGGATCCGGCTTTCTCGTAACTTTGCCTTGCCAGTTGGAGTTGTGCGAGGGCCTCCTCGTTGTTGCCTATGTCGATGAACAGCTGTACGAGCAGCAGGTAGCTGTTGCCGAGGAAAAAGTAGTCGTTGGCTTTATCGAAGACCGGTATTGCCTGTTTCACTTCATTGTAGCAGTTGAGGTATTGTCGGAGCCGGTTGTAGTTTCCTGCCAGTTGGTAGTGTATTCGTGCGGCATCATACGGATATTGCACCGCATCGGTGTTTTTGAGCGCTTCTTTGAGCATTGGCAAGCAAAGCGATGGCTGGGCATCCATTTGTGTGGATCGCACCCGCCAATATATGGCCCTTGCTTTAAGTTGCCGGTTGTTGCTTTTCTTGGCGATGCTGTCGAGTTTGTCGAGCCAAGAAGGGTTTATGCCTTGCCTTTCGTTGTCGTAGTCGGCTCGGTTGATTTCAATAGCTATTTGGTCAAACTGCTTGTCGATAGGGGAGAAGTAGTATTTGCATTCTGCCAGTGACTTGTGTGTGGCAAGCAAACACATAAAAGCGGCAACCAGCAATCTGGCTGATTTCCTAAAAGTAGGGCAGTCGTATGTTTGTGTGGAGAGTTTTGCCATAATCATGTTGCAAAAATACGAAAAAAAACTTTAAATTCTTCGTATCGCTGGGCTTGGATTGATTTCAAAGGCGACATTATTTCATTCAGCAAAGGAGTTTTTCCGGCCCCACTCGGAGCGACCAGACACATCCATGTCGAAACATTAGTGTCGTGAACACCACTGGTTACGTGTATTTTTGTTCCAATAGCAGTTGAAGCAACAGCTATCATCACCGCCTCTATCATGCCTTGCGGCAAATGATAACAATCTGAACACGATTGTGAAAAATCCCATAACTTCTGAGCAATGATACTGTCGTTATCGTTTTGAAAAATAGAACCCGCATGAACAAAATCTCTTTCTTCTTGTGGAATTTCAGAATAATTGTTTATCTTTGCACTGGCTTCTGTGGTGATGGCTTCGGCTGTTGCCACATTTTCTTTTTCCATGGTTACTTCCTCCGTCCTTTAGCTTGAATATTTCATACTAAAATGAAAAATGTGAGGTTTTTTAACACTAACTCTTTGGTAATCAGAGAGAAAAGTGTTAATTTTGTAGTGCTAAATCAAAAAAAACCTCACATGCGCAAAATTAGTAAATTTCCAGTTTGCAACCAAGAAAAGTCAGAGAAATTTCACTTCTCCGCCGTAAAAAACTTCAGGATTGAGGCTTCGACCGATGCCATGAGCCTTTCCTCGCATGGCGGTCTGCTGGTGCTCCGGCAGGAGGAGGAACATCTTGCGCTGGCTTCCCAACTTTCCAGTTGCATACACGACAGCCGTACTCCCTAACTTGTCCGCCACAGCCTCACTGAGATACTCATGACACGCATCTTCCAGATTTGCCTGGGCTACGAGGACGTGAACGACTGCGACCGCATGCGCCGCGACCCGATGATGCAGCTTGCCGTCGACACCGGCGCCCTGGACAAGGAGCTGTGCTCCTCGGCCACGATGTGCCGATTCGAGAACATGGTCACCGACGAGGACCTTCTCCGCGTGCAGGAGATGTTCGTCACGATGTTCATCCTGTCCTACGGCGGTAAGGCTCCCGGGCACATCATCCTTGACTGCGACGACACGAACGTGGACACCTACGGGTGCCAGGAGCAGAGTCTCTTCAACGCCTACTACGACAGCTACTGCTACATGCCGCTGATGGTCTTCGAGGGATATACGGGTAAGATGATCCTGCCGCTGCTCAAGCCCGGCCGCAAGAACAAGGCCGTCAGTTTCGAGGACGCCATCCTCTGGCTCATCGCCTGCCTGCGCGAGGCATGGCCGAAGACCATCATCACCGTGGGGCGCGACGAGCTGTTCATACGCCAGATCAAGGAGGGCGTGAAAGGCGACCGCCTCTCCTGCCACACCTTCAAGGCCAACCGCCTGCGTATCTTCATCCATGCCGCGGCATACATCCTCATGCACT
>Ga0256407_10007998_pt1 | contig 15689 bp, 12 predicted proteins | sample RumenRJG_04DNA_FD_193489 | JGI IMG/M metagenome (GOLD analysis project Ga0256407, IMG submission 193489) | Bovine rumen microbial communities from Lethbridge, Alberta, Canada - RJG_04 | ecosystem: Host-associated > Mammals > Digestive system > Stomach > Rumen | place: Canada: Alberta...
TTCAGCAACATGACGCAGGAGCTCAAGTATTTCCACAACTCATCGTACCTCGAGCACGGCGGGTCGCCGGACAAGGCAGTCAAGAGCGCTTTTGTCGCGGCCTTCGATAAAGAGCTCAAGGCGCGCAACAGATACACCGCCAAGGAGGCCAAGCTGACCTTCGGCGATATCCAGGACAGCCTGATCCTGGTCACCAATTCATTCTCGACACAGACTTCATACGAGAACCAGACCAAGAAGGCGATCAACAACAAGTTCATTCAGGAGTTCCTGGCAGACCTGATCAAGACCAACCTGCAGATATGGTTCATCGAGCACAAGCCTGACGCGGACAAGATAATCGAGCAGGTACTGATCAACAAGAGGAGCCGCGAGCAGTCCGAGAGCCAGCGCATCACGGTCAAGAAGAAGCTCATGGAGAAGACGGATGTTACCAACAAGGTCAAGAAGTTCGTCGACTGCCGCAGCAAGGACCCTGAGAGAAGAGAGCTCTTCATCTGCGAGGGCGATTCCGCTCTGGGCAGCCTGCTGACTGCGCGCGACCCTGAGTACCAGGCGCTCATGCCGATCAGGGGCAAAATACTCAACATCCAGAAGGCGTCCCTGCAGAGCGTTTTTGCATCGGATATCATCATGGACCTCATCCGTGTCATGGGATGCGGTATCGAAGTCAGGGGCAAGAAACTGCCTAAGGACATCCCGCAGTTCGACGAGGAGCGCCTCAAATTCAACAAGGTAATAATCACGGCGGATATGGATGTCGACGGTTCGCACATCGTATGCCTCGTGACCACCATGATATACAAGCTGTGCCCGCAGCTTATCGAGCGCGGCTACCTGTACTACGCGATGACACCTCTCTTCGAGATCACCGACCGTACGGGCAAAAAGCCGGAGACTCTGTACGCGTTCAGTGATCAGGAGCGCGACCGCATAATCGAGGGCAAGGATCCGAAGAAGATCACCATCCAGAGATCCAAGGGACTCGGCGAGAACGATGCCGAGATGATGGCAAAATTCATCACACCGGGCACCCGCAGGTTCATCCGCATCACTTCGGCAGAGGCTGAGGAGATGGAGAAGTGGTTCGACCTGTTCATGGGCAACGATGTAGCACCGAGGAAGCAGTACATAGAGGCGCATGGGCACGAATTCATGGATGAGCTGGATATCAGTTAGCATTTCAATCCGCCAATGTATCGTTCTCTTCACTCGAGTCCTCGACGCGACATGCACTGAATGCGTCTGCGGGATTCTCGCTCCGAGAAGATGCATTGCCGGAAGCAAATAAACAACTGATACTGCGCAAATGAAAACAGTATTTAGAAAAGGGTAAATGAATGCCTAGAAAGAAGAAAGAAGAACCAAAACCTATTGTTGAAAATATTCAGAATGTCTCGGCGCCGGAGGTACTGAAGAACAACTTCATGCCTTATGCGATGAGCGTTATCGTTTCGCGTGCGATCCCTGAGATCGACGGTCTCAAGCCGTCGCACAGGAAGATCCTGTACACCATGTACGAGATGGGTCTGCTGAACGGCGCGCGCACGAAGTCGGCCAACGTTGCGGCGAGGACTATGCTCCTCAACCCGCACGGTGACGCGTCTGCATACGAAGCGGCGGTCAGACTGACTCAGCATAACGACACTTTGCTCACACCGCTGATCGACGGCAAAGGAAACTTCGGCAAGCACTACAGCCGTGACATGGCTTACGCTGCTTCGAGATACACCGAGATGAAGCTGATGCCGGTAGCCGCGGAGTTTTTTAAGTCGATAAAGAAGAACACCGTGGACTTTGTCGACAACTACGACTCCACACGCAAGGAGCCGGTGCTTTTGCCTGTAACATTCCCGAACATCCTGGCCAACCCGACCGAGGGTATCGCCGTAGGAATGGCATCATCGATACCGAGCTTCAATCTCATCGAGCTGTGCGACGCGACCATCATGAGGATCCAGCATCCGAAGAAGGACATCGCCGAAGTCATGCCGGGACCGGACTTCACGACCGGCGGCATGCTGCTGCTCGACACCGAAGCGATGGCAGAGATCTACCGCACGGGCAAGGGCTCTGTCACTTTGCGTGCGAAATACACAGTAGACACCAAGGCCCGCATCATCGAGGTCAACGAGATCCCGTATTCGACGACGGCTGAGGCCATAATCGACGGCATCATCGCCCTGATCAAGCAGGGCAAAGTCACGGAGATCTCCGACGTCCGTAACGAGATCGGTCTGCACGGCTTCCGCCTCGCGATCGACTACAAGCGCGGAGTCGACCCGGATGCGCTGATGAAGAAGCTGTACAGGCTGAGCAAGCTGCAGGATACCTATTCGTGCAACATGACCGTCCTGATCGACGGGCACCCGCGTTTGCTCGGCGTCAACGAGATACTCGACCAGTGGATCAAGTGGCGCAGGACCTGTGTCGTCCGCGAGCTGTACTACGATTACCAGAGGAAGGCGAAAGAGCTGCACCTCCTCGAGGGTCTGGCCAAAGTCCTCCTCGACATCGACAAGGCGATCCGCATCATCCGCAGGACGGAGAAGGACGAGGACGTAGTTCCTAACCTGATGAAGGGCTTTGCCATCACGCAGGAGCAGGCCGAGTTCGTGGCCGAGATCAAGCTGCGTAACCTGAACAAGGACTACATCCTCAACAAGACCAAGAACATCGAGCAGCTCAAGGAAGACCTGGCGCTGATCGACAAGCAGCTCCGCTCGGAGAAGGAGATCGACAAGCTGATCATCCACACTCTGAAGGAGATCCAGAAGAAGTACGGCATCCCGCGCAAAACTGAAGTCGTCACTGAGTACGAAAGTGTCGCGGTTCCGGCGGCTGAGGAAAAGCCGGATTATCCGGTCAAGGTCTACGTCACCAGAGAGAACTACGTGAAGAAGGTGGCTCTCACCTCCATCAAGAACGATCCGGAGATCAAGTTCAAGGAAGGCGACGAGGTCCTGGCGGTATACGACAGCTTCAACTCGAAGGAACTGCTCGTTTTCACCGACCAGCAGGCCGTGTACAAAGTCCAGCTGTCCGACCTCAAGGATTCCAAGCCATCAGACATCGCTGACTATGCCAACAACATCTGCGATATCGAGCCGAACGAGACCATCATCAAGATGTGCACCTCGGACGCGGGCGAGAATGTTCTGATCGGATTCGAGAACGGCAAAGTCGCGAAGTTCCCGCTGAATGTCTACGAGACCAAGCAGAACAGAAAGAAGCTGGTCAACGCGATCGGCAGCGCGGCGAAGGCTCTGAGGATCTGTATTATAAAGGAAGACGAGGACTTTGCGATGCAGAGTTCGTCGGGCAAACTGCTCGTATTCGAAAGCAGCAAGATCCCTCTCAAGACGACCAAGTCCACACAGGGCGTCCAGGTCATCAGGCTCAAGAAGGGCGAGACCGCAGTCTCCTTCGGAAGAGTCAAGGAATACCGCCTCAAGAAGAAAGAGGACTACAGGTCAGCCAACATCCCGGCAGCCGGGAAGGCACATGCGAATGTGCAGTTAAGCCTCTTTGACTAGGGAACATATTGATAAGAGAATCGCCAGGAACCGCTGAAAAGCGGTTCTTTCTCATAGAAGGGGCAGAAGCATCGCTTCATATTTGATCCTATAATAACAATTTCATTTTGAGCAATAACGTAAAATGCAAAACTTGTTCTTATCATATGATATGAACAAGTTACTGAACTAATATTTATCATAAGATATGAACAAGTTGCCTGATATCAATACGCAGTAAACGAAAAGAGCCTGCACTCCGGTGCAGGCCCTCTCTGTCTTAGGTATTGAAAGGTTTTGTAGGTGGTATTTCTATCGAAGGAGCTTGCCTCCGAAGATCAATGTTTCCTTCCCTACGGCAACGCCGTTATGAATGAAGGAAACATTATGGAGTTTTATAGAGGTTTGTTATGAAGAAATTTGTTGTCATTTCCTTTGACAATGATAGGATAATGCATATAACTTAATTGAAACTTAAGCAGAAAAAAATTTTTTTAAAATTTTGAAAACGGTCTCGCGATCCTCCGGAGAGAACAAAGAGTAAGCATATATGGATAACAACACGGAAAGAATCAAAAGAATCAAAGACATGGAGGCAGCCCTGGATATATCTAAGGCTGCAGTGGATAAACTGGCAGAGGCAATGGATGCGTATGAAGCTGTGCAGGACAGGTACAACGCGCTGCTTGATTATTACAGCAATGGGCAGTGGAGAGCTGACTTCGAAGCTGATGAAGAGGGTCTGCTGCCTGCCGGTCTGAAGAGGGGAGTGCTCTCGGAGGATGCGGTGTACGACCTCATCACAGAACACAGGGAACTAATGGAACGTATGAGGGTGGCTGTAAAATGATATATATAGGAAACCACGTATCAGTTACTGACGGATATGAGGCGATGGGAAAGCATGAGATCTCGCTTGGCGGTGATACTTTTGCCTTCTTCCCGCGTAACCCGAGGGGCGGAAGATCAAAGGAAGTAACTCCGGAGGATATTGCAGCTCTCAGGAACTTGATTAGAGAGAATGGCTTCGGCCCGCTTGTCGTGCACGGGGCATATACGATGAACCTCTGCTCTGCGAAGGAAGAAGTGCGGGCCAATTCGCTTGAGATGATCACGGATGACCTCGTCAAGCTGCAGCAGCTGCCGGGCAACTTCTACAACTTCCACCCGGGCAGCCACACAGGACAGGGGACAGAGACCGGGATCGAACAGATCGCCGACGGACTGGTCACTGCGATCACAGAGACAGAAAGAAGGACAGGCACGGAACTTGCGAATACCGTTTTGCTTGAGACGATGACCGGGAAGGGCAGTGAGATGGGCGGAACCTTCGAAGAGCTGCGCGTGATCATCGACAGAGCTGCCGAAATCGCAGACGGAAGGCTCACAGCAAAGCTCGGTGTCTGCCTCGACACCTGCCATGTCTGGGATGCCGGCTATGATATCGTGAATGACCTTGACGGAGTGCTCGCGGAATTCGACAGGGTCATCGGACTCGAGTTCCTCAAAGCCATCCACATCAATGACAGCAAGAATGACTGCGGTGCCCGCAAGGACCGCCACGAGAAGCTCGGACAGGGAGTGATCGGAGCTGAAGCTCTGAAGAGAGTCGTCCGTCACCCTCTGCTGCAGGGCAAGCCGTTCATCCTCGAGACACCGAATGAAGACGAGGGCTACAGGCAGGAGATCGCGACCATCCGGGAGTGGATGACAGGCAGGTAAATAGCGACCGTCCGCAACTGGATGACAGGCAAGTATATGGCACGCACTTCCGTTATGTTGCTTCAGCTGCGCTCCGTATAACGGAATAATAGAGGAAATCATGGATTGAACTTCCGGCATTTTGCCTTGAATGGGGTAAGAATTACGGAAGTCATTGACGCTGAAGGAATTAAGACTTCCGTCATCTGACGCTTGAAACAAAGGAAATTACGGAAGAAATTGCAATTAACTGCAGTTGGAATATAATTACAGCAAACAGATATCAGCACAGATACAGGAGGCACATGATGAGAAAGCTTCTTATTGTAATAGATATGCAAAACGATTTTATCGATGGTGCGCTCGGCACGAAGGAGGCGGAGGCCATCGTGGAGAATGTCAAAGCGAAGATCAGAAGCTATGATCCGCATGACATCATTGCGACAAGAGATACTCATGAGGTCAACTACCTCGAGACGCAGGAAGGCAAGTATCTGCCGGTCGAGCACTGCATCAGGGGCACAGACGGCTGGGAGGTAAGACCGGACATTGCAGAGCTCCTCACCGATGCAAGGGTATACGACAAGCCGACCTTCGGAAGCACTAAGATGGCGGCGGACATCGCGGAGATGGCTGCGCGCGAGGAGATAGAACTCGAGCTGATCGGCCTGTGCACTGACATATGCGTCGTATCCAATGCGCTCCTGCTCAAGGCGACGATGCCGGAGGTCAAAATCTCAGTCGACCCGGCATGCTGCGCAGGCGTGACACCGGAAAGCCACGAGGCAGCTCTTAAGACAATGCAGATGTGCCAGATCCAAATGGCAGAGTAGCAATGCTGCAGCTAGCAAGAATATATAAATGAAAGAACGAGGGAAAACATGATTACCAGATCTTTCGGAAAACTCAGTGACGGCAGGAGTGCCGGACTGTATATACTGCGTAACAGGAACGGGATGGAAGTTCATCTCACTGATTACGGCGCAGCGATCGTCAGCATAATAGTTCCGGACAGGACCGGTAAGAGGCGCGATGTTGTGCTCGGTTACGCAGACGTTTCGGGATACGAGAGCGGCGGCGCATCAATCGGCGCGACAGTCGGAAGAGTCGCCAACCGCATCAGCAATGCGGCTTTTGACCTGAACGGCAGGCACTACATCCTGACAGCCAACAACGGACCGAACTGCCTGCACGGCGGCAAGGACTTCTATGTGCATCGCCTGTGGCAGGCGGTGATCCCGTTCGGCAAAATCAGCACCGGTGACATCGCAGCGACTTATGCGACAGAAAGCATGAACGACTGGAGTCGCGAACGCAGAGGAAGAGACGCAGGAATGACCAATGCAGTTGATCTCGGGGGAGAGACTCCTGAGGTGCGCCATGCTTCAGGTGACAGCGTGACATTCACGCTCGACAGCCCGGACGGGGATCAGGGATTCCCAGGCGACATCCATATCGAGCTGAACTACACACTGACAGATGACAACGAGCTGCATCTGGATTACAAGGCTGCGTTCAATGAGAAGAAGGAATCGGCTTTGCCCGGACAGGCAGAGAACAGCGAGGCTGACGGGGAGAGCAGGGCTGCACTGGAGACACCGCTCAACCTGACCAACCACAGCTACTTCAATCTGAACGGACACGACAGCGGCACTGTACTGACACAGGAAGTGTGGATAGACGCGGAATACTTCACAGAGGCTGACAGACGCAGCATCCCGACAGGGACTTTGCTCGAAGTGAAGTGGACACCGATGGACTTCAGGAAACCGAAGGCCCTCGGCAAGGAGATAGATGCAGATTACGAGCAGCTGAAATTCGGCGGCGGATATGACCACAACTTCGTGCTCGGAAGCGGGCAGGGCGAATACCGCGAAGTCGCTTCGATGTATGCGGCAGACAGCGGCATCAGGATGAGCGTTGCGACCGATCTGCCGGGCATCCAGCTGTACACAGCCAACGGCCTGGATAACGAGATGGGCAAGGACGATGCAGTGTACGGAAAGAGGGATGCAGCGTGCTTCGAGACACAGTTCTGGCCGGATACCATCAACAAGGAGAACTTCCCGGGAGGCATTCTGAGAGAAGGGGAGGAATTCACATCAAGAACGACATATGCGTTCAGTGTAGTGGAAACTGAATAATGTGTCAGAGGGGACGGTCCTTTTTGACACACCTCATTTTCACCAGAGGACAAGGAAAAGCGCAGGCATCCTGACCGATCCGGGTCGATCGCAGGGCCTGCGCTCTTTTAATTGTTACACATTTATGACTTTGAGGAGGGTCATTGTGTGTTATGAACTTGTTGCTTTTTTATGGGGAATCCGCTATGCGCCTTGCAGTAGCTTATTTCGCATACTTCGGCTGTGCGTATCCTCTGATGCATCCCCAGCCAACAGGGATGGTACGTGTAGCCACGATACTGATACCTCTGTTGCCCTCGATGCAGGTGATCGTCTTGCCTTCGACTTTGGCAACGATACCGATGTGCGATGCCGAGGCGTTGTTCGGCTGTCTGAATCTGCACCAGCTGTAGACGATGATGTCACCAGGTCTTGGGGTGATAGTGCCGTCCTCTTGCCAGATGCCGAGAGCCTGGAATATCTTGATGTGTCTAGGGACACTGCACTCTCTTCCAATCAGGTTCACGCAACCTGTCTTGATGGCAGCTGCGCTGACGGTAGCGTCGCACCATGCGTCAGAGTATTTCATCTTGTAGCCGGCCGGCCAAGGCAAAACGGAATTGTATATGTCGATGATCCCGTGCTGCTTGCCGTTGATCCTGCTGTATCCCATCCATGCGTTGAAGGTGTCGATCATAGCCTGAGCAGTGCCTGGCTTTGAAACCTTGACAGGGAAGGTAGTAACAGCACCGGTGTGAGTCTTCATGCGGATGTCAGCTGTTCCGGCAGATACACCGGTGACAAGGCCAGTCTCATCAACCGTGGCAACCTTATTGTTGCTGCTCGACCATCTGATCTCCTGCGAGTAAGCTTTCTCGTCGATCTTGAGCTCAGGCTTTGCGCATGAGCCAATCATGACGATGGATGCATTAGCCGGATTGGTGACCGCAACGGACTCGAGATTCTTCTTGGAGCTTTTCGAGGTAACGGCGCCGACCCATTCAAGAGGCTTGGAGATCATGATCTTATTGCCGACCTTCTTATACGAAACGATTGTGTACTGATAGAAAGTATCCTTCTCGCTCGCTTCAGTATCAGTATATTTCGTCGGGCAGTCAGCCTTTACTGTTGCGATCCTTCTCCATTTATCGCCGGTAAGATCCTTTTTCAGAATGTAATAGCCTCTTACATATGTAGAAGGAGCGGTCCATGTCAGCTCAATGCCGTTTCTCTTGCCTTCAGCCTTGAAATCAGTCGGCGCAACAGATAAGCGTTTTTCCTTGATGATCCTCCTGTCGATGTACAGGTTATATCCTGCGACAGTCTGCTCTCTGGCTACTGTATACTTCGGAGCCGCTGCAGCTGTTGCCGTACTGCTCTTAGTAAAAGCATCCGCCGGAGATGCCATCGGTGCGACCATTGCGATGGTCAGCATCAGGGTCAGCATCATTCTGACAGCGGTGCGTATGATTGTACTGTTCGATTCTGAAAGTGTTCTGTTCTTCATGACTCAGGTCCTTCTCTGTGATTCCTGCCGCGTCCCCGTCTGCCCGGACAGGCTGTGCAGGTAAAGTTTCATTTACGGTAAAGTCGCCTTTACGTAAGCTCATCATAGCATCCGAAAATCCTGACAGTTCTGAACATCCATTAAGAAAGGCCTAAGCTTAAAGAATATTAAACAGCCTGCCGCGGGGGCAGGCTGAGTGTTTCTTTGCGCAAAACTATATATTGTGTTGTGCAGGGTGGTTACATACTACGCAGCAGATATTGATGCTTAGTTTACATATTTAGGCTGAGCGTATCCTCTGATGCATCCCCAGCCAACCGGGATCTCACGGGTGGCGACGATACCGATACCTCTGTTGCCTTCGATGGCAGTGATCCTGCCATTCTGAACACTTACAACGAGGCCGATGTGAGACGCGGAGGCGTTGTTTGGCTGCTTGAACTTGCTCCAGCTGTAGACGATGATGTCGCCAGGTCTTGGAGTGATAGTTCCGTCTTCCTGCCAGATGCCGAGAGCCTGGAAAATCTTGATGTGTCTAGGAACACTGCACTCTCTTCCAATTCTCTCAACGTTTCCGGTCTTGATGGCGGCGGCAGTGATAGTAGCATCACACCATGCGTCAGAGTATTTCATCTTGTATCCTGCCGGCCACGGAGTTACAGAATTGTATATGTCGATGATACCGTTCTGGTTGCCGTTGAGCCTGCTGTATCCCATCCATGCCGAGAACGTATCGATCATAGCCTGAGCTGAACCAGGCTTGGTGATACGGGTGTTGATAGTTGTCACATTGCCAGTATGTGTTTTGGCATAGATCGTTGCAGATCCCGGAGCAACACCGCGTACGAGCCCATTAGCATCTACAGTTGCGACACCATTGTTGCTGCTGGACCATCTGATCTCCTTAGAGTAAGCCTTGTTTGGGTACTTCAGATAAGTCTGAGCGCATGAGCCGCTCATGATGGAAACAACATTGGCAAGATTGGTAACCTTTACTGAGCTGACATTCTTCGTCTTGCTGCGGGTAGTTACAGCACCAGCCCAGTCTGTTGCGTTGGAAACCTTGTATTCCCCGCTGTACCTCTTGTAGGCAACGACAGCATACATGTAGAATTTGTTCTTCTTATTTGCTTTTTTATCTGTATATGATCTGGTATTTTTCTTGACCGAAGCAATATGACGCCAGGTTCCGTTGCCATCCCTTCTGAGTATGTAATAGCCGGTGATTTTCTTAGGATTAGGGACCGAGCCCCAGGTCAGCTTGATGCTCTTCTTCTTGCCGGTAACTGTAAGATTGCCAGGCGCAAAATTGAGCCTCTCGTTGGTCATGACCTTTCCCTTGAAGACCATCTTCATGCCGGAGATCTGCTGAGTCTTGGACTTCACTACGGAAGACGAAGACTTAGTATTCTTGGCAGCATATACCTCTGATGGCATTGCCATCGGTGCGACCATTGCGAAAGTCAGCATCAGGCACAGCATTATTCTTGCGATTGCGTGTTTATTGATCTTCATAATAGCAACTTCCTTTTATATTCTCCTGGATCCGGAGCACAGGGTCATGAACTGCTGCCCGCTTTTTCCCGGGCAAGCCCCTGCATTCCGGAGCATAATATCCTGTATGGTAACCACATTCTAACACCCGGAAAATCGCATATATCTGAAGATCCTTTAAGAAAGGGCGATGCTTAAAGAATATTAAATAGCCTGCCGGGAAGGCAGGCTGAGTGGATTTTAATGTAAAACTATATGTTGTGTCCCTCTTATGAAGCGGGGCTATTTGTATGACTTAGTCAAGAGCTGAGCGGATGGTAGTCTCTATCTGCGCAGCAGCTTCCTTCTGCTCATGTTTATCCATCTTCTCTATATGCACAAGAGGGTGGACTGTGATCTTAACATGTGCAGGCTGGTAAGTTCCCTTCTCTTCGTAGAGCTTGTAGCCGCCGTCAATCGTTATCGGCAGGATAGGGACTTTGCCCTTTTCAGCGAACTTAAATGCACCGGCTTTGAACTCGCCCATCTCATGGCACTGTGAACGCGTACCTTCAGGGAAGATGACAAGCGCAAAACCCTGCTTCAGCAAGTCTGTGACCTCCTTCAGAGACTTCACAGCTTCACGTGCATCGCCGCGCTTGAGGAACACCGAGCGCATATACTCGATCGCATTATACAGCACCTTGTACTTGCGCCACTCTTCCTTGGCGATATATCCCATCTGCCGGCGGTCCTTAAAGAGCCATATCATGGCAAGCACATCGGCAAGACTCTGATGATTGGCATAGACCATGTAAGTCATGTCGTTATCCGGGATGTTTTCCTCGCCTGTGACCTCGAATGTGACACCGAGCTTAGGCGCCATTCTCTCGATGACAGCCTTCTGGCCCTTGCGGATGGCTTCCTTTTCGCCCTCGACATCACCTGCTGCGCGCAGACGTTCTATCTCAGGAATGAATTTCTTGTAACTGTCAGCTGCGAAGTAAAAGCTCAGAAGCTTGGGTACTGATGTGAAAGGATTGAGCATTGTAGTTCCCCCTGATTAAGATTATTTCCACACGTATTATAGCACGGCATGCACAAAAGCTCACAACCTCTTTTCTTGCGAACCGGCAGAGCAATAAGTATAATCAGTCTGTACATATTAATATAGAAGATAACAGGAGGCATTATTTATGAAAACTCTTCTTACCGGCGGTGCCGGATATATAGGATCGCATACCGCAGTAGCCATGCTTGAAGCAGGTCACGAGGTTGCAGTCGTCGATAACTACTACAACAGTTCGCCTGAGGCTATCCGCAGAGTGGAGCAGATCACAGGCAAGAGCGTGACACTCTACGAAGCAGATGCAGCTGACAAGGAGAAGATGAGAGAGATCCTGAAGGCAGAGATGCCTGACTGCATCATCCACTTCGCAGGACTCAAGGCTGTAGGCGAGTCAGTAGCCAAGCCGACAGAGTACTACAGGAACAACATCGACACCACACTGACACTTCTTGAGGTCATGAAGGAGCTGGGGCTGACCAACTTCGTATTCTCCAGCTCGGCAACAGTATATGGTGAAGACAACGTTCCGCCGTTCCTCGAGACGATGCCTAAGGGAGCATGCACCAATCCGTACGGCTGGACCAAGTGGATGCAGGAGCAGATCCTGAGAGACGCAGAGTTTGCAAGCAATGACACCCTCTCAGTAGTTCTGCTGAGATACTTCAACCCGGTAGGTGCTCATGAGAGCGGCATGATCGGAGAGGATCCGCAGGGGATCCCTAACAACCTGATGCCTTACATCTCTCAGGTAGCAGTCGGCAGAAGAGATCACCTGACAGTATTCGGCGATGACTACGACACACCTGACGGAACATGCCGCCGTGACTATATCCACGTAATGGACCTCGCAGAAGGACACGTCCGCGCAGCAGAGTACGCAGTCAGCCACAAAGGCACCGAAGTATTCAACCTCGGAACAGGCAATCCGTACAGCGTACTCGATATGGTCAACGCATTCAGCAAGGCATGCGGCCATCAGGTCAAGTACGAGATCGGACCGAGACGTGCCGGTGACGTTCAGGACAGCTGGGCAAATGCAGACAAGGCCAAGGCAGTTCTCCACTGGGAGGCAAAGCGCGGTATTGATGACATCTGCCGTGATGCATGGAACTGGCAGAGCAACAATCCGCAGGGATATGGAGAGTAATATATGAAGTTCGTGATCCAGAGGGTGCAGCACGCATCTGTAACAGTAGATAATGAAGTCATCGGAAAGATAGGCAGAGGCTACATGGTCCTGATCGGCGTCAGTGATTCGGACGATGAAGCCGTAGCAGACAAGATGGTAGACAAGATGATCAAGCTCCGCATCAATGAGGATGCAGAGGGCAAGACCAACCTGTCACTGGCAGATGTGGACGGAGGACTCCTACTCATATCCCAGTTCACACTCTATGCCAACTGCAAGAAGGGCAACAGACCGTCCTTCACAGAGGCCGGCTCACCTGACAAGGCCAACGCACTCTATGAGTACATCATAGAGAAGTGCAGGGAAAGAGTTCCTGTAGTTGAGAAGGGATCATTCGGTGCACACATGGCAGTCGAGCTCGTGAACGACGGACCGTTCACTATCGTACTCGACTCGGAGAAGCTGTAACGGAAGAGATACATAAGAAGAAGTAAAAACATGAGGTAGTATGCGCACTGAATGCAGGAAAGGCTCCTGATCTGAGGGAGCGATTCAGGAAAGCGAGGGAAGAGCCATGAAAAAGACCCTTTCGAGAATAACAGTATTGATGCTGGCAATGGTGATGGTGATCACCTCGGCACTTGCTGTGTTCGCGGATGCAGAAAACGGGCAGCCAGGCAATGAAGGGCTGACCGGCGGGGATTCGGCTGAAGCGCTTCAGGCTGACGGCGAGGACGGGACGGATCAGGACAACGGCCAGACCGGCAGCGGTGAGCAGGGCAGCAATGAGCAGCCCGGCGGACAGAATGGTGAAGGCGAAGACCCGAGGCCTGCAGCTGCTTATACTGTCACATGGATGAGCCAGGACGGAACCGGAGATCCTCTTGAAGTCGATAAGGAAGTAGCAGCAGGAACACAGCCGGAGTTCAATGGTGATGAGCCGGTTAAGGCATCCGATGATCAATATAATTACACCTTTGAGGGCTGGGCGAAGGAGGCCAATCAGGAAACGGGCCTCCCTGCAGATGAACTGGGTAAAGTTGAAGATGATGTCACTTACTATGCTGCATTCAGCAAGAAGGAGATCCCTCATGTCCACTCATACGGCGGATGGACAACAACGGTCAACCCTACGTATTTCGGGAACGGGACCAGAGTCCGCAGGTGCAGCTGCGGAGCGACAGAGACTCAGAGCATCCCTAAGCTGACCGCACGCAACACCTGGATCAGCTACGGAGGCAAGCTGTACTACTTCGGCAGCAACGGCAATCCGGTCAAGGGCTGGGTCAAGATGAAGCCGTATAAGAGCAAGAAGGTGAGATGGTGCTACTTCACACAGGCAGGCGCCTATGTCAAGAACATTAACAAGAACACCAGAAACAAGTGGGTCAATGCCGGCGGCTACAGGTTCTATTTCACCAAGAAGAGGAAACCTGCCGGGTACGGATTCATTTTTATCAAGAATAAGCTGTACCACATGAACAGCTTCGGCGCTGTTATGTACGGCACATTCAAGGCAAGTGACGGTAATACCTACACCACCGCGAAGAACGGATCCATCAGCGGCGTCGCTTACTACAAGCACAAATACAAGAGTTTTGTACTGGTGGATATCTCAGAACAGACCATCTGGTACTACCAGAACGGCAAGCAGAAACTCAAGTCCGATGTAGTCACGGGCACAAGGGGAAGGACTCCTACCCCGACCGGTACATTCAAGGTCCGCAGCAAGCTGAGGAACATTAATCTTGTGGGGCCGACCTGGAACTCGCACGTCAGCTACTGGATGGCGTTCAAGGGATCGTCGTACGGCCTCCATGACGCGAGCTGGAGAACATCCGGACAGTTCTCTAACCACAAGACCTACCTGAGCAACGGCTCGCACGGATGTGTCAACTTAAGGCCGTCCACAGCGGCAAGCCTGTACAGCATGGTCAAGAGAGGCACAACTGTGATCATACAGAACTGATAGTTACACATTGCACTACCGGGCGCATTTGCAGTCAGAAAAGACCGCAGATGCGCCTTTGACGGTTAAGCGCAAATTATTATACCCAAAAGGGTATAAATGGCAGCAAAGCAATTGATAGTATACCCGATAAGGTATATTATGATTGCGATTAAATCAGTTCATGAGAAAGAGAAAGAGAATCTCTGCCTGATACAATGAAGCGGTCCGGAAGAGGGGAGAAACAATGAGCACACTTGGGGAATTTGTAAAAGAAAACAGGAAGAAGGCGGGTTTGACCCAGAAGGAATTCGCGCTGAGATCCGGCCTCGGCCTCAGATTCATCCGGGAGCTGGAACAGGGCAAGACCACACTGAGACTGGACAAGGTGAACCAGGCACTGTCGATGTTCGGTGCCGAAGCCGTTCCCGGAAAGATGGAGAAAACTGAAAAACTGAGAGGGAATGGAGGTCATACCAAATGATATACGCAGCAGTACTTGCAGGCGGCATCGGATCGAGGATGGGCGCAGACAAGCCAAAACAGTTCCTCGAGTTCGGCGGAAAGCCGGTGATCATACATACAGTTGAGAGATTCCTTGAGTGTGATGAGATTGATAAGGTCATCGTGATGACACCAGCAGATTGGTGTGACTATACACGAAATCTCCTGACGCAGTATTTTGGCGATCTGTCATCCGGGACCGGGGAAGAGATGACTGGCAGCGCAGACAAAGACTCAAGAGTGAACGCTCGGATCACAGTGGCTGCAGGAGGATCGACAAGGAACGAGACACTGATGAACGCTATATCTGTCATCGAGGCGGACGGTAATCTGAATGAAGAGACGATCATCGTCACGCATGATGCTGTCAGGCCATTCGTAACAGACAGGATGATAAGGGAGAATATCGCTGCTGCAAAGGCCACCGGAGCGTGTGAGACAGCCTTCCCTGCTACCGACACGATTATAGAGACAGATGACGGCCGGTTAGTAGCCAGTGTTCCTGACCGGTCAAGACTGTGGATGGTGCAGACCCCGCAGACCTTCAGAGCGAAGAAGCTGCGCGAACTGTATATGAGCCTGACAGAAGAAGAGAAGGAAGTGCTCACCGATGCAGCCAGGATATATGTCATGAAAGGCGAGGCTGTCGGAATCGTCAGAGGCGAGAGCTGGAACATCAAGATCACATATCCGCAGGATATACAAGTAGCAGAAACAGTA
>Ga0256407_10007999_pt1 | contig 15687 bp, 9 predicted proteins | sample RumenRJG_04DNA_FD_193489 | JGI IMG/M metagenome (GOLD analysis project Ga0256407, IMG submission 193489) | Bovine rumen microbial communities from Lethbridge, Alberta, Canada - RJG_04 | ecosystem: Host-associated > Mammals > Digestive system > Stomach > Rumen | place: Canada: Alberta | collected...
GCTTGACGTCAAGTCGTGTTTCGTGAAAAGTCAAACTAAAAACGAACTTTTGACGGATTTTAACGAATTGACAACCTACGCGCCGGCGTTTCCAGACGCTGCGACTCGTAAATTTGAGGACGCGGGACGCAGTAAAATCTCGCCGTCTTCTCCGAGATCGTCGAAGTGAACCGACAAAATTTTGGAAACGCCGGAATCTTCCATCGTCACGCCGTAGATCGATTTTGCCGTCGTCGTCGTCTTTTTCGAGTGCGTGACGACAAGGAACTGCGTTCGAGGCGCGAAATCCTGGAGCGCGTTTGCGAAACGGTGCACGTTCGCTTCGTCGAGCGCCGCGTCGACCTCGTCGAGGATGCAGACCGGACTCGTTCGATATTCGAAGATCGCCAGGAGCAACGCGACGCAGGTGAGCGATTTCTCGCCGCCGCTCATGAGCGACAAGCTTCGAAGTTCTTTTCCAGGCGGGCGCGCGACGATTTCCACCCCGCTGTCGAGCGGACTCGTCGGCGTCGTAAGCGTAAGGTCGGCTTTTCCGCCGCCAAAGAGCTTCTGGAAGATCGAACTGAAGTTCGCGCGAACCGCGTTGAACGTTTCCTCGAAGAGCCGTCGGCAGTCGGAATTGACGCGTTCAATGATCTTCTGAATAGACTTTCGCGCCGCGACAAGGTCGTTGTATTGGTTGAAAAGCGTCGTGTAACGCGCGCGCAACGTTTCGAGCGTTTCGATCGCTTCCAAGTTGACGGAGCCAAGTTCCTGGAGTCGCCGCCGCAACTCGTCGATTTCTTTCTTTCGCGCGCGCGCGCTTTTGGCGTCGACGGGCACGACCAGTTCGAGCGCGTCGTCCGTTTCCGTCTTGAGCGCGCCGGCCTGCGTTTTCTTCGGAGCGTCTTCGAGACGGTACTCGACGTCGGTCACGACGATTCCGTAGTCTTCGCGCATTCGTTCTTCGATGGTCTTGATCTCCTGCGCGTAACGTTCTCGAGCCAGTTCCTGAGACCGAATCGACTCGCGTCGCTTTTCAAGGGACGCGCGGTTCTTTTCGAGCGCGCAGAGCTTTTCCGTTCGCGCTTTTTCGAGAATTCCGCGTTCGCGACGTGTTTTCGACGCTTGATCGGCGAGACGTTCCTTAACGGCGTAGAGGGACGCGATTCTCGATTCGCTCGCGAGCGTTGCAAGACGCGCCTGCTCGATTCGCACGTCGAGCGCCTTAACGCGGTTTTCCGCTTCCGAAGCGAGTCGCGCTTGTTCCGCGTGACCGTCGGCGAGCCGCTTGAGACGGTCTTGGAGGAAAAGAATGCGTTCGGCCGCTTTCGCCAACTCGATTTTAAGGTTTGTCGCGCGTTTCGTCCGTTCTTGACGTTCTTTATCGACGTCGTCGAGACGTTTGAGCGCGTCGGCGATTCCTTCCTCGAGCGCCGCAAGTCTTTGGTTAAACGCGTCGCGTTCCGACGTCAGCGCCGTAAGTCGCGTCGTCGTTTCCTCTAACTCGCCCGAGAGTTCGCCGAGCTCTTTTTCGAGTTGTTCGCGGCGAGCGATCAACTGTTCGCCCTGCTCCTGAGACGCCGACTCTTGAAGTCTGAGCGTGTCGAGCGCCTGCGCCGTTTCGCGCTGGCTGGCGGATTCCTTTTCGAATTCCGCTTCGACGGTCGCGAGTTCTTCTTTAAGCCGCGCGACCGTCGCGCCGAGCGTTTCGTATTCTTCGTTTAACTTTGCCGTTTCCGACGAAAGAGACGCGAGTTCGCTTCTTCGTGAAATCAGACCGGCGCTCCCCTGCGCGGAGCCGACGACGAGCGTTCCGTCCGCCGAAAGCAACGAGCCGTCCGCCGCGAGAAAATTCGTCGGTTCGTCCGTCTCGCGATAGAGTTGTTTCGCGACGGCGACGGATTCTACGATCCACGTGCGACGCAAAAGGCGCTGAACGAGCCCCTCAAACATCGGCTCCGTTTCCACGAATTGGTCGGCGCGACCGAGAACGCCGGCGTGGTTTTCCAATTTGGGATCGAACGGAATCGGCGGACCCGGGTTCGGATCGAGCCAAATGAACCCGACGCGGCCCGCAAATCGCGCCCCCTGTCGTTCGATGTATCGGAAAAGCTCCGGTTCCGGAGGGACGACGACGTATTGCGCCGTCTGCCCTAACGCCAATTCCACGAGGGGCGCCGCCTCGACGTTGACGCGAATAAGATCCGCGACCAGCCCGTACGCGTTGCGGAACGGACTCGACGGATTCTTCATCGCGCTAAGCGTCTCGCGAACGCCGGGACTGACGCCTTCGTATTTACGCAGAAGATCGTTGAGAAGGGCCGAACGCTCGCCATACGCGGCGCGTTTCCGTTCGAGTTCTGAAAGTTCCGCCTGGCGAAGATTGAGCGAACGGTTGAGTTCGTCGCGTTTAACGCGGAGGTCTGAGAGACGTTTGCTGGACGTTTCGTTCCGCCGCGCGAGTTCTTCGCCGTCCGTGTGGAGCCGACTCGTTTTTTCAGCGAGTTCCCTCTGATTCTTTTCCAGTTCGACGCGCGCGCGCGTCTTCTGTTCCCACGACGTCGAAAGAGCCGTTTTACGCGTCGTTAACGCCGCGAGTTCGCCGGCGAACCGCGTCGTCTCGGCGCTCTTCGCCTCGCGTTCGTTTTGGAGCTTGTCGCGCTCCGTCGCGAGCGATTCGGCGCGCGCCGCAAGTTTTTCAACCGCGTCGTTCTCCGCGGCGTATTCTTTTTGAACGCGCGTTTCGGCAGCCTGGGCGTCGCCGAGTTCTTTTTCCGTCTTGCTTGTCGATTTTACGTCTTCCGCGAGCCGCGCCGCTATTGTGAGCAGACGTTTCGCGTCGCGCGAAGACTCCGTCGTCCATTCCTGAATCTGCGCGATCTGATACTCGACGCCAGATTCTTCCGCCGCGATCTTTTCTCGCGCCGTCGAAAGTTCCGCCTCGACGGCGCGGAGACCGCAATCGGCGTCGGCAATTTCCGTCGAAAGACGGGCCGATTCGGTTTCAAGCGTTTGAATCTTAGCGGAAACGTCGGTCTCGAAAGATTCGAAATCGTTCGTTTCAAGGCTCGCTAAACGCATCGCTTCCGACTTGACGCGCCATTCGTAAAGCGAGACTTCCGTTCGCAGTTTCTGGAGTCGCGTCGAGCACTTGCGGTAAATTTCCGCTTTGCCCGCTTGCGCCTTCGTTTTCCGGAGCTGCGCCTCGATTTCGTTGACGACGTCGGAAAGGCGCAAAAGGTTTTGTTCGACGCGTTCAAGGCGCCGCGTCGCCTCTTGCTTTTTCGCGTTGAATCTCGAGACGCCCGCCGCGTCTTCGAGAACGGCGCGACGCTGTTCGCTGGTGCTCTGGAGCAACGCTTCGACGCGCCCTTGTTCGATAACGGCGTAACCCTGCGCGCCGAGCCCGACTCCGCCGATCAGGTCGCGGAAATCGCGTAGCCGCGCCGCCTGACCGTTGATGAGATACTCCGATTCGCCGCTGCGATAAACGCGACGCGTGAAGTGGACTTCGTCCGCCTCGATCGGAAGAATCCGCTTCTTATTGTCGAAAGAGATCGTGACCTCGGCGGAACCTAGCGGCTGCCGAGTCGCCGAACCGTTGAAAATGACGTCCGTCATTTCGTCGCCGCGCAGGCGCTTGACGCTTTGCTCTCCGAGCGCCCACTTAATCGCGTCGACGACGTTTGATTTTCCCGAGCCGTTCGGTCCGATAAGCGCGCAAATATTCCCGTCAAGCTCTATCTTGACGCGGTCGGCGAAGCTTTTGAAACCGTAGAGTTCGATTGACGTAAGCATGGATTTGACGGACAGGAATGACGTAACGCGATTTCAGGGACGGAACGAGACGCGCCCCCGCTTTGTCCTGAATGTAACGATTTCCGTCGACGGGCGCAAGACGAGTCGTCGAACGATCTTTTACGTTTGTTCAATTTCTTGAAAGTCGCGCTATTTCTCGCCTTTTCCGGCGTCTTTATAGAAACGATTGGAGACGAACGTCTCGAGTATAAAAACGCCGGCGAGGAGAACGACGAGAAGCGCGTATGGCTCCGTTTCATGTCCGTCGCGAGACGGGAGATCTGTCGCGAGCGCGGCGGCGTCGAGCGTGTGATAATCGAGACCGTTCCACAACTTGTCCCATTCTTCGGAAGAACGCCGCGACATGTCCGATTCTTTCCCCGGCGCCGCGACGGCAAAGACTTGATCGATCGATTCGCCGTCGTGGTTTGCCGTCGTTTTAACGCGATAGATTCCCGGCGTTTTCACGCCCGGAAAACGTATCTGACGCCGCTCGACGTCCGTTGGCGTCGCGATTTCTTCGCCTAGAGGCGTGTGGATTGTCGCGACGGCGGGAAACTCCTTAATCTCTGCGCGAAGCGAAACCGATTCCCCCGTCTCATAGTTCAAAATCGCCGACGAGCCGGACGCAAGACGTCTCGCCATGCTGTCGACGAGTACGACGAATATCCAGACCGCGTCGCCCGACGTCAGCGCGTTCCACGGCTTTTCCTGGACGCCGTCGGAGATCGGAGTCGCGACGGTCGCGACGATTCCGCGTCCGACGAGGTTTTCGACGATTGCCGGAGGCTCCTCGTTCGTCGTCGGGTTGGCGTCGCTTTCGACAAGGCGCGCGACGACCGTCGCCGTATTCGTCAGGTCTTCTAATTTCCAGTATCGTGAGACGGGCGCGGCGTCCCATGGAATCCCGTCGCGTTCAAACGCGCGAAACTCCGATAGGAGCGGCGCGTCGCTCGAAACGGGCGAAATCGTCAGCGCCCGCGCCGTTTCCTGTCGCGTCGGGGTCGCTCCGAGCAGCTTGATCGCTTCCGGGACGCGCCACGCGTCTCCTTTTCCGGCGCCTCGACCGAGGAAAACGGCGATTCCGCCGCCGGTCGTCGCATATTCGACGAGTTTTTCAAGCGTTTCCGTCGGCAGACCGGGCGGGTCGAGCAAAAAAATCGCGCGGTATTTTTCGAGTTCGGTCTTGCCGATTGAATTGAGATCGGGGACGTTTTGACGTTTGGCGCCCTCTTGCGCCGAATCGTAGGGAACGACGTCGAGTTCGAACGGCGCGCGCCCTGTTTTTTTGAGTTCTTCCGGCGCGAGCGCCTGAGTCAGAAAAAGCGCCTTTTCGGCCGTTGGGCGCGGCGCGACGACGAGCGCTTTCCATTCCGGAACGACGTCGACGACGAACGCCCTTGCGTCGTCTTCTTTGAGCGCGTCGCCGCCGAGGGTGCGAATCAGCCCGACGCGTCTTCCCGGCGCGAGTCCGGAAACGTTGAAAACCGCCGTTTTTTGCGATCGGCCAGCGTCGAAAGAAAGCGTTTGTTTCTCGCGGTGAAACGCGAGTTTGTCTTTGGCCCCCAGTTCGTCCGCGGCGACGGCTTCGGGGACGTCCTTCGCGTCGAAGAGAAGCGCCTCGATCACGACGTCGCCGGGAGTCGTCGCGACGCGTTCGATTTCCGCGTCGATTCGAAGCGCGCCGCCCGCCGACAGCGTCTCCGCGGAGGGCGCCGCGTCGACGACGGCGACGTTTTGAACCGCGTCGTCGCCAAGGTCGACGAGATAAAACGCGACGGGATGCTGTTCGTCGGCGGCGACGGCGCGACGAAGGCGTTGGACGTCGCGATCCGACCAGCCGACCGTCGTCCTGTCGGTGAGCGCGTAGATTTCTCGCCGCGTGAGCTTAGAACTGCGAAGAAGCGCGAGCGCCTTGAGCGTCGATTCCGCGACGGCGCGCCCGCCCGGCTCGACCGTCGTCTCCTCAAGTCGCGTTTTCGCCGCAAAACGATCCGATTGGAATCCGTCGCCGGACGTTTCTCCGTCAAGGACGGCGATCTCGCTTCCCTTCGGAAGTTGGTCGAGAATTGCGCGGGCCGTCGCCTTCGCGCGCTCTAAAAGCGTCGCGTTGTCCTTGACGCGTCCCATACGCAGCGACGTGTCCAAGACGATCGCCGCCGCGACCGGCGCCTTTCCGTCGGCGATTTCCGCGGCGTCTTCAGACGACGCGACGTTTTGGGGCGCGAACATGGGACGCGCCAGCGCTAATCCCAGCAGAATGAAGAGAACGACGCGTAGCGAGAGAAGCAGAAGTCGTTTGAGTCGCAAACGACGACGATTGACCGCGAGCGTCCCTTGCGTGAAGCGAAGACCCGCGAAAACGACTTTGCGCGGTTTTCCCTTCGTCAGCAAGTGAATCGCGATCGGCGCGGCGGCGGCGACCAGTCCCGCGATAAATAACGACGTCGTGGTGAAAAACATGCGTTGAACGCTCCTCTCGATTATCAACGCCCCAGCGGCGTCCGCCATTAATATAACCTTTTCCACGACGCGTTTCAACGCGGATTTCGCGCGCGCCGCTTTCTTGACTTAGCTAATAAAAAACCGGCGTCCGCCGCAGGGGCGAACGCCGGTTGCTCGAGTCGTTATTCGTTTCGAATTCGTCAGTTCTTGACTTCAAAATCCGCGTCGATCGCGTCGTCGTCGTTCGAGCCGGAGGACTCGGACGAAGCGCCGGGGGTCGCCTGCGCGGTCGCCTGATCCTGCTGCGCCCGCTCGTAGAGCGCCTTGCTCATCGCATGCGACGCCTGCTCAAGTTCGGAGAACGCGCTCTTGATCTTGTCGACGTCGTCCGTCTTGCACGCTTCGCGCGTCTTCGCAATGCCGGCGTTGATCGCGTCCTTGTCTTCCTGACGCAGTTTGTCGCTGTGCTCGTTGAGGAGCTTTTCCAGTTCGAAACACATGCTCTCGGCGCGGTTGCGGGCCTCGGCGAGTTCGCGGACTTTCTTGTCCTCTTCCGCGTGCTCTTCCGCGTCTTTACGCATCCGTTCGATTTCTTCTTCGGAGAGTCCGCCGGAGTTCTCGATACGGATCTTCTGTTCCTTGTTCGTCCCGAGATCCTTCGCCGTGACGTTCAAGATGCCGTTCGCGTCGATATCGAAGGAGACTTCGATTTGCGGCATGCCGCGCATTGCCGGCGGAATGTCTTCGAGGTTGAACTGACCAAGCAGACGGTTTGCAGCCGCGACTTCACGTTCGCCCTGATAGACTTTGATCGTCACCGCCGTCTGATTGTCTTCCGCCGTGCTGAAGACCTGCTTCTTCTGCGTCGGGATCGTCGTGTTCTTTTCGACGAGCTTCGTCATAACGCCGCCGAGCGTTTCGATGCCCAGAGACAACGGGGTCACGTCGAGCAACAACACGTCTTTGACGTCGCCCGCGAGCACGCCGCCTTGAATCGCCGCGCCGACCGCGACGACTTCGTCCGGGTTCACGCCCTTGTGAGGCTCTTTGTTAAAGAGCTTCTTGACGAGTTCCTGAACTTTCGGGATACGCGTCGAACCGCCGACGAGGACGACCTCGTCGACGTCGGAAGCGGAAAGCTTCGCGTCGTGAAGCGCCTGCATGACCGGGCCCTTGGTGCGTTCGATAAGGGCGTCGGAGAGACGTTCAAATTCCGAACGGGTAATGTGCATTTGCAGGTGCTTAGGACCGGAAGCGTCCTGTGCGATGAACGGAAGGTTGACGTCGGTCTGCTGCTGCGTGCTGAGCTCGCATTTAGCCTTCTCGGCGGCTTCCTGAAGTCGTTGCAACGACATCGGCTCCTTGCGGAGGTCGATCCCGTTCTTCTGCTGGAAGTCGTCCGCGATGTAGTTGATGAGGACTTGGTCGAAGTCGTCGCCGCCCAAGTGCGTGTCGCCGTTCGTGCTGACGACCTCAAAGACGCCGTCGGCGACGTGCAACACGGAGACGTCGAACGTGCCGCCGCCAAGGTCGAAAACGACGATCTTCTGATCCGCGTGTTTCTTGTCGAGTCCGTAAGCCAGCGCCGCCGCCGTCGGTTCGTTGACGATACGCGCGACTTCAAGCCCCGCGATCTGACCGGCGTCCTTCGTCGCTTGACGCTGAGCGTCGTTAAAATACGCGGGCACCGTGATGACCGCCTTGTTGACCTTGTGACCGAGGTACGCTTCCGCCGCTTCCTTGAGCTTGCGCAAGGTCTGCGCGGAAATTTCTTCCGGCGTATAACGTTTTCCGTCGATTTCAACGCTGACTTTTTCGTCAGGCGCGCCGACGACTTTGTAAGGAACCGCTAATTCTTCCGTGCCGACTTCGCTTCGTTTACGCCCCATGAATCGCTTGATCGACGCGACCGTGCGGGTCGGGTTCATGACGGCTTGACGCTTCGCAAGTTCGCCGACGAGCTTGTCCGTGTCCGTGAACGCGACGATACTCGGGGTAAGACGATATCCTTCGGGGTTTGCAATAACCTTCGCTTCTTTGCCTTCCATGACGGCGACGACAGAGTTCGTGGTGCCGAGGTCGATTCCGATGATTTTTTCACCCTGTGCCATGGTTTTTCTCCTGATCCTGTATTCTTCCGAGCGTTCCTCAAACCGTCGCCGTAACCGACGAAGTTTGAGGGAACTTTCGTTTTGTCTTTTACTTCTTTATTCACTGGGATTCGACGTTCTAACGTAGCCCGTCGAACTGTTCGAAAGGAAATATCGCAAGACTGGCGCCAAAGAAAATTTTTCTTCCTATTTGCGAAAAATTTTCTTGATTTCCATTCCTTCAGATCGAACTGTTAGACGCGTAGAATTCGGTCGGCTTGAGTTGAGAAATAGGACGAAACGCGGCGCGCTTGAAACGCGTCGACGTCTGCCAAATTGACAGAACGCGCCTTTTCGTCGAGGACGGCGCCGCGCGCCTTGCGCGCTCTCTATTCAATAGTAGAATGATTAGACCAGTTGCGCGACGCGAGCGTCGCTTTTAGACGCGATTTCGAAGCCGCCCGGCGACTCCAACGAATCAACAACTTACGCGGGAACGCGCGGACGTCAAACTTTAATCGACGCAGGCGCGACGCCGAACTCAAGGAGCAGGAAACGGAAAAGTGAGATATCTGATAACGGGCGGCGCGGGGTTTATCGGCTCCCATCTTTCGGAATATTTTTTAACGCAGGGCGACGAGGTCGCGATTGTCGACGATCTCTCGACCGGCGTGTGGCAGAACGTCGAACATCTTACAGACAATCCGAGATTTCATCCGTATGTCGCCGACGCCGCCGATCAGAACGTCGTCGAACGCGAAGTTCAAAAGGCGGATTTCGTCTACCATCTCGCGAGTTCTGTCGGCGTTAAACTTATTGTCACAAGGCCCCTGGATTCGATTCGTCGTATAACGCGTCCGACCGAAGTGATCGCCGATCTCTGCGCGACTTATCGCAAGCCGATTCTGTTGACGTCGACGAGCGAGACGTATGGCAAAACGGAATCGATCCCGTTCTATGAAGATATGGACGTGACCCTCGGTCCCAGCAGTAAGAAACGCTGGGCGTACGCTTTTGCCAAGCTCCTTGACGAGTTCTATCTTCTTGCCCACCGCGAACAGAACTCCGCGCCCGTCTATATCGTTCGACTTTTCAACGTCGTCGGACCGCGTCAAACGGGCGCGTATGGAATGGTCGTCCCGCGATTTATCACGGCGGCGCTAGAGAATAAGCCGCTCCTAGTATACGGATCAGGCGAGCAGACGCGCTGTTTTTCTTCCGTTTACGACGTCGTTCAAGGACTGGCAAAGTTTCCGAAAACGCCGGCTGCGGAAGGCGAAGTCGTCAATATCGGCTCCGAACAGGAAGTCTCGATCAATATGTTGGCGCGCCGAGTCGTCGAACTGTGCGATTCTTCGTCGGAAATCAAGAAAATCAGTTACGACGAGGCGTATGGGCCTAATTTTGACGATATGCGTCGTCGGCTTCCGTCCCTTGATAAGGCGCGTCGGCTTATCGGATGGAATCCTACGCGCACCCTCGATCAGATTATCGTGGAAACTCGAGATTGGATTAAGTCGAGCGGACGCAGGTAGAATCGACGCCGCGTCTTTACGTCGGCAGAATTTATTATAAACGACAGGTCAGGTTTTTATGATTAAGGTTGCAATTTTAGGCGCGACGGGCTATACGGCGCTCGAACTCCTCAAACTTCTCAGTCGTCATCCCCAAGCGGAAGTCGTCGCGGTTACGAGCCGTGAGAACACAGACCCGATCTGTATCGTTCATCCGTCGCTTACCGGACTGTACTCCATTCGATGTGAGAATCTTAAGCCGTCGGAACTAGCCGAACGCGGCGTCGACGCCGTTTTTAGTTGTCTTCCGCACACCGCGACAGCCGCCGTCGCGCCTGAACTCTTGGCGCTTGGAATGAAGGTCGTCGATTTTGGCGCCGATTACCGGCTCAACGACGCGGCGGTTTTCAATAAATGGTACAACGTCACGCACCCCGATCCGGAACGGCTGCCGCTGACGCCTTACGGGCTTCCCGAACTCTTCCGCGAGAAAATTCGCGGCGCGAATCTTGTGGCGAATCCCGGCTGCTATCCGACGTCGGCGATTCTGCCGCTTGCGCCGCTCCTCAAGGGCGGGTTTATCGCGCCCGACGACGTCATTATCGATTCGAAGAGCGGCGTTTCGGGCGCGGGACGCAAGCCGAGTTTGAAGAACCTCTATCCTGAGTGCAACGAAGCGATTTCCGCTTATGGAATCGGAACGCATCGCCACACGCCCGAGATTGAAGAAGTTCTCTCAACTGCGAGCGGCGCCGACGTCAAGGTTATCTTTACCCCGCACCTGACCCCGATGGATCGCGGAATTCTCACCACGACGTATTCGCGTCCCCTTAAAGACGCGTCGCAGCAGGACGTCTTGGATTACCTGCGCGACTTCTACAAGGACGAGCCGTTCGTACAGGTCGTGGACGCCGCGCCGTCCACGAAAGACGTGATTCACACGAATCGTTGCCATCTGACGGCGCGAGTCGTCGGAGGGAGACTGCTGACAATTTCCGTGATCGACAACCTGATTAAAGGAGCCGCCGGCGCCGCCGTGCAGAATTTCAATATTATCTTCGGTCTCGAAGAGACGACCGCGCTAGTTTGACTAATACTCTTAGTTTATCTATTTTAAAGACGTCGGGCTGCTTTTTCCTGGTATAACGGCCCGACGTTTTGAATCGTAGTCCATATTTTTCTAAAAATATGTTGACAAGGCGAAACTTATTAGTATAAAGTGAGTCTAACCATAATCCATCCAGAGAAAATCTGTGGGATTCATGAACTAATGAATAATGTTATCACCTTTTGTCATCGAGGTTTTGCAATGTCTAATTCATCTAAGAAAACGTCCGGCTTCACGCTGGTCGAGTTGTTGGTCGTGATTGCGATCATCGGTATCTTGATCGGTCTCCTTCTTCCCGCGGTTCAGGCGGCTCGTGAGGCGGCTCGTCGTATGCAGTGCACGAACCAGCTCAAGCAGCTCGGACTCGGCGTCCAGAACTTCCACGACGTTCAGGGCTTTCTCCCGAACGCGAGCTATCAGATTCTTTTCAAGAAGTATAGCGACGGCACGAACGGTCAGTGGGGGCGTTTCTCGGGACTCTATGTTCTTCTTCCGTACATCGAACAGAACGCTCTGTACACCCAAGGCATTAAGAACATCGAAGCGAACGCGTGTCCTTGGAACGACGGCGCCGACTATGCGACCTGTCATCAGGTCAACACGTTCCTTTGCCCGTCTGACGCCAACGGACAGACGGAGGTTGGAACTCGCGGTTGCACGAACTACCGTCTTTGCCGCGGCGACGTTTCTCTGAACTGGGACTGGGACGAAGCGCGCAGCCCGTTCTCCAACGGTAATAAGAAGAAGATGAATCTTAGCTCCGTTACGGACGGTCTGAGCAACACGATGTTCCTTAGCGAATGCGTTGTCGGCACGGTTCAGAACGAGCGCAAAGTCAAGGGCGGTCAGGTCGTCATGGACTACACGGGCGGCCACACCACCAGCTGGGGCAACCTCTATTTCAATCCCTCGCTCTGTAACGCCGCGCGCGGCGCGGACGGCGATATCGCCAGCGCATACAGCGTCGTTACCGTCGGCGATCAGCTGATGGGCCAGCGTTGGGGCGACGCTCACGATCCTTACACGCTCTTCTGGTCGATCATGCCGCCGAACGCTCCGACGTGCGCCCGCGGAAATGAAAACAGCGTCCGAAGCACGGCTTCGAGCTACCATTCAGGCGGCGTGAACGTCTGCATGGGCGACGGCGCTGTGAAGTTCGTTAGCGACACGGTTAACTGCGGCGACTTGAGCAAGGACACTTACGAAGTCGTCAACGATACGTCTCGTCCGCAGGACTACGGCGGGAAATCGATCTACGGCGTCTGGGGCGCGATGGGATCCGCCGCCGGCGGCGAGACGACCTCTTCGCTCTGATAAAGACTCGAGTGTTTTTCTCGAAATGAACACGGTTAAGACGGGCGCGGCGCGAGTCGCGCCCGTCTGCGCGCATTACGGCGGAGACGTCGCTTTTTTGCAAAGCAACGTTTGAACTTGTCGGTTTGCGTCGACGCGCGAGACTCCCGGCAAACTATGACTTAGGAGAAGATTTTCAATGAAGGCGACTAAACTAATTGTCGTTGCGGCGATTGTCGTAAGCTTGTCCGTTTTAACGGGGTGCGGCAAAGATGAAGGTTATCGCAAGACGACGGGCACGGTAACGATGGGCGGTCAGCCGGTGGCTGGCGCATCGGTCATGTTTTATCCCGACGGCGCGGACGGCGAAGCCGGTTCCGCCTTAACGGACGAGAGCGGCGTCTACGCGGCGACTTCCAGCGGTTCCCGAGAGGGCGGAACGGGACTCAAGCCCGGAACGTACAAAGTGACCGTCGTCAAGAAGGAAGAAGTCGTCGACCCGGACGAAGAAGCGTACAGCAAAGGCGAAATTACCTACGACGAGCTTCAGCAACGCAAGGCGAAGAAAGGCGCTTACGCCAAAGACAAGCAGCCTGAAATGTTGACGCCGAAACAGTATTCCGCCATTACGACGACCCCGTTGTCGATCACGGTGACGGACGATCCGAAATCGAACGTCTTCGATTTTAACCTTGAATGACGATCAGTCGTTAAACGCTTTTTGCCAAAAATCCAAATCGGCGGTTTTTTGACGCGCGACGCGTCGAGAAACCGTCGTTTTTTATTTTTTGAAACCAAAGGTGAAATAATTGTAATTGCGTAGGTTGCGTAAATGTGACGGTATTTCATGCGCGACATTCATGCAATATTACGCTAATCAAGGGAACAATGAGATTTATTAAACGTCTATAGATGCGCTCTTACCTTCGGGCGATTCTTGTTTAATTGACAACTTCTGGAGAAAGAAATTTTTTTTAAAAATTTTTTCATTTTAAGCGAAACAACGAAGAAAAACCGGGGTCTTAGGGGTGGGGGAGACTGTCTACAGACGGTCCCGTTTCGCATTTGTCGATATCGTTTCGACCTGCATTTATTATTTGTTGTGATTTTCACAGGAAAACGCACATGAAAAAGTCTTTCTCTCGTAAGGGTTTCACATTGGTCGAGTTGCTGGTCGTGATCGCGATCATCGGCATCTTGATCGGTCTTCTGTTGCCGGCAGTTCAGGCGGCGCGTGAGGCGGCTCGCCGCATGCAATGCACGAACCAGCTCAAACAGCTCGGACTTGCCGTCCAAAACTTCCACGACGTTCAGAAGTTTCTCCCGAGCGCGAGCTTTCAGAAGCTCTTCAAGAAGTATGACGGAATCAACGGTCAATGGGGACGTTTCTCCGGACTTTATGTCCTCCTCCCCTACATTGAACAGAACGCTCTGTACACCACGGGTATTAACAACATTGAGGCGAACGCGAGTCCTTGGAGCGGCGGCGCTGAGTTTGCGCATTGCAATCAGGTGAACACGTTCCTCTGCCCATCGGATTCCAATGGGCAAACCGAGGTCGGCACCGTCGGTTGCACGAACTACCGTCTCAGCCGCGGCGACCTTTCTCTGAACTGGGACTGGAACGAGGCGCGCAGCCCGTTCGCTAACGGCAACGTTAAAAAGATGAATCTCAGCAGTATCACGGACGGCTTGAGCAACACTGTGTTCCTCAGCGAATGCGTCGTCGGCACGGCTCAGAATCAGCGCAAGGTCAAGGGCGGTCAGGCTGTCATGGACTACACGGGCGGACATACCACCGACTGGGGCAACTTGTACTTCAACCCCTCGCTTTGTAACGCTGCGCGCGGCGCGGATGGCGATATTGCCAGCGCTTACGGCGTCGTCGACAATGGTCAATATATGGGCACGCGTTGGGGCGACGCTCACGATCCTTACACGCTCTTCTGGACGATCATGCCGCCGAACGCTCCGACATGCTGCCGCGGAAATGAAAACGGCGTCCGAAGCACGGCTTCGAGTAACCATTCGGGCGGCGTGAACGCCTGCATGGGCGATGGCGCTGTGAGATTCATCAGCGATACCATTGATTGTGGCGACTTGAGCAAAGACACGTACGACGTTGTCGACAACAAGTCTCGTCCTCAGGACTACGGCGGGAAGTCGATCTACGGCATTTGGGGCGCGATGGGCTCCGCCGCCGGCGGCGAGTCGGTCTCGCTCTGACGAAGATAGAGGTTTTTCTCGAAATGAAAACAGCTAGACGGGCGCGACGAGAGTCGCGTCCGTCTGCGCGCTTGTTTTGCAAAGACGTCGCGCGTCGCAAAAGCGAACGTTTAACCCCGCCGGTTTGCGCCGTCGTTTCGTAAGCGGCGACTTGCGGGATTTCCGGCGATTATGCTATTTAGGAGAAGGTTTTTAATGAAGACCGCTAAACTAATTGTCGTTGCGGCGATTGTCGTAAGTTTGTCTGTTTTGACGGGTTGCGGCAAAGACGAAGGTTATCGCAAGACGACGGGAACGGTAACGATGGGCGGTCAGCCTGTGGCTGGCGCTTCAGTCATGTTTTATCCCGACGGCGCGGACGGCGAAGCCGGTTCCGCCTTAACGGACGAGAGCGGCGTCTATGCGGCGACTTCCAGCGGCTCTAAGCAGGGCGGATCGGGACTTAAGCCCGGAACGTACAAGGTGACCGTCGTAAAGAAAGAAGAAGTCGTCGACCCGGACGAAGACGCGTACAAGAAAGGCGAAATCACCTACGACGAGCTTCAGGAACGAAAAGCGAAAAAAGGCGCTTACGCCAAAGAAAAGCAGCCTGAAATGTTGACGCCGAAGCAATATTCCGCTATCACGACGACCCCGTTGTCGATTACGGTGACGGACGATCCGAAATCGAACGTCTTCGATTTTAATCTCGAATAAAGCCCGAGCGCTGGCGCGTGGCGTAAACGATTATGGATCGGCGGTTTCTTGACGTGCAACGCGTCGAGAAACCGCCGGTTTTGTTGAACAACGAAGGGAGCGTTCGTCGTCGATTTTTACGAAAGCGCCCGTTTCGATAGACGCCATAGCGTCCATTGACGAGGACGCGGCGGGACCAAAAAGCGACGCCCTGTCAAGAAAATTTTGACAAAATTTTCCAAACAGCCTTGACGGCGGTTTGAAAGGGCATAAAATACGTCAGTCCTTTGGGCGTTGAGTCTTTGACGAGGCTTGATTCCCTGCAAGGACGGCAGGACCAAAATCCTGCGAGCTATTTAACAATTAGGCAGCGCAAGAGTGGCGTATTAAACACACTATAATTTTGTCGAAGGCGATTCGATGCAAATCGAATCGCAGAGTTCAAAAGTTTATAGAGCGACAAGAATACTCGAAACGTTACATTCCTAGTAACGCGCGGATATTATTTGGGGTAACTCGAGTAATAGATGTGCGTGATCAAATGGATAAGAGCGCA
>Ga0256407_10008003_pt1 | contig 15681 bp, 18 predicted proteins | sample RumenRJG_04DNA_FD_193489 | JGI IMG/M metagenome (GOLD analysis project Ga0256407, IMG submission 193489) | Bovine rumen microbial communities from Lethbridge, Alberta, Canada - RJG_04 | ecosystem: Host-associated > Mammals > Digestive system > Stomach > Rumen | place: Canada: Alberta...
ACACCGAAAATTTCTTTGAGGGCAGTAACCGACTTATGGCAGGCGATACCTTTACCGACACACTGACTATTCAAAACAATGACAGCAAAGCAATTACACTGACCTTTACACAGATTGTCAGAACATCAGGTTTACCTGAAAAAACAGGTCTGAAAATTATGTCAGAGGATAATATTCTGTATGATGAAAACTCTATGAAAAACAGAAATGTCAATATTACCGTTCCTGCGAAAAGCAACAGCAATCTGACATTCACTCTCTGTATTCCGAACGATATTGATAATGAATTTGCGTTTACAAACGGTATGGCAGAGTGGCAGTTCACCGTAGCAGACGACAATTCTACTACACCGACTGTTACTACCGAAAACACCATCATACCGTCAGATACTGTCAAATCAGGCGATAACAGACCCATAGTGGCACTATTAATGACATTGTGTATCAGTATGGCGGTAATCATTTTGACTATCAGAAAGGGCGATAAAGATGACAGCGATACATAAGAAAATAATAACGGCAATCTTATGTACACTTGCCGTTATCGTGACGGTGTACACCTTTGCTGTTACAAAAAATATATCCGCCTATTTTACCGACAAAGACACCAAAGATAATGTTTTGTCGGTAGGTTGTAACACGATTGAAATTATCGAAGATTATCAGCCACCCGAAGAACTGAAAGCAGGAATATCTTTCCGTAAAGATGTCAGAATCAAAAATACGGGCGAATGTTCCTGTTATGCAAGGGTTAAAGCGGTTTTTACGGACTGTGACATTATGCCGTATTGTACGATTGACTACAATACGAATGATTTTGTCTATAACGAAACAGACGGCTATTATTACTGTAAGAAGTCCCTTGCCGTCAATGAAATATCGGAAAGTCTGATGACGACTGTAACCATCAGTAATGATGTACCGTCTGAAAACCTGAAAGATTTTGATATTCTGTTGTATGCCGAAAGCTATCAGGCATACGGCTCTGACAATTACGAAACAGCGTGGCAGAATTTTCAAAGAAACAAGTCGTTAATCTGACTGTTTCAGTTTATCCATAGCCATCTGCAAGCCAAGATTGATGAGTTTGTTTATACTGATATTATGTTTATCGGCAAACTCCTTGATTTTGGCTTTGTCGCCTTTAGGCACATAGACACGCAGATAATCATATGCCCTTGATGAATATTCGGCATTGGGTTTTTGTTTGAGTTTGTTGGTATGTTGTTTACGGCAGTTGTCACACACCTTTTGTGACCCACTTTTTACCACATATGGCTTACCGCACTCAATACAGATATCCGTATCACCGATAGACCGCACCTGTTCGTTATTGCGTTTCTTTTCGGAATATGCCCTTGAGCGTTGTTTCTGTCGTTCAATGCGACAGTCATAACAATATTTTGCCCTGTTGCCGTCTGTGAGAAATTCCTTACCGCACATCTCACAGATAAAAGTTTTCAGTTTCGGTTCTTTATTCATAATATGAAAGCTCCCTTATTTACAGATTGTTATATCTACATTGTAATGTATCGTCTGAAAAAATGCAAGTAAAAGTAAAAATTATACTTGACAATAAATATACTGTTATATATAATAAAAGCGTAAGGTAATCAGAAAACATTGACTTTTGCCCCAGTGGGGCAAAAGTACAAAGGAGGATTTTTAATATGTCAGCAAACAAAATCGTTATCAGTGGCAGACTGAAACAAATCACAGACAACGGTTTGGAAATCAAAATTAGATGTGATTTCACTCTGACAGTCAGTGATGGAGAAAATGGGTTGGATATGTTGGTACATTGCAGTAACAGTGAATTGTCAAAACATATGGTATACTCGACCGAAACAGGCGATGAACTGACTGTTATCGGACTTCTGACAGGAACAGATAAGATTTATGCCTTAGCGGTTGTCACCGCAGACAACGAGGTTTATCCGACAATGTACGGTAAAGACTATGCACTCAATCAGATAGACAACATTATCCGTTTGAACAAAGAATACCGTCCCAGAACAAATGCTGAAACTGACCCCGAAGGAGTGTGGCTTTAATGACAGATTTTCAGAATGTAAACAGAGTACATATCGGCGGTGTACTGAAAGAAATCGCCACGATTATTCCAGAACACAGAACATTCATTACCATTGAAGTCAGTGGCACAATCAACGAACGCACAGACGGTGGCAGACTTATACGGTATCCGTACACATTTCCTGTTATAGTGTGGCTCGATGAGAGATTAGCCGAAGAACTTTCACGAAGTGCTTCTGTCAGTCAGAAAATCACGGTGTCAGGAAAATTAAATGCCGACAGTACCGTTACCGCCTGTTATATTAATCCGTTTACCGATTATAGTTCAGAACCGTTTTGAAAGGGGAAATCATTATGAAAATCATTGCTGTTGCCAATCAGAAAGGCGGAGTAGGAAAAACAACCACCACAATGAATTTAGGTGTTGCGTTAGTATTGCAGGGACGAAAAGTATTGTTAATCGACTTAGACCCACAGGCGAATTTATCCGAATATCTCGGCTTTACCAATGAGGACGGAGAAAGTATCGACAATCTGCCGACAATCAGTGACCTGATGATGACAGCCACAGGTCGTGGCAAAAAAGAGGATAATTTCCGTTCGTGTATCCGACACAGTGAACACAATAACATTGACTATCTGCCGTCAGATATTAACCTTGCCAATGCCGATTATTATTTGTCGGGTGTATTGTCAAGGGAAACGGTACTCAAGCGTATTCTGTCAAACGATACTGTACAAAGCTATGACTATGTGCTGATTGACTGTCTGCCGTCATTAGGCGTATTGCTGATGAACTCACTGGTAGCCAGTGACGGTGTAATCATTCCTGTTCAGGCACAGAAATTTGCCTTTGACGGTTTAAGTATGCTGAATGATATTTTTGAACAGGTAAAGGCTACTCTGAAACCAGATTTGAAACTGACAGGAGTGTTGCCGACAATGGTAGACCATACTAACGCAAGTAAGCGTGTTATTGAAAAATTGCAGTCGTGCTATCCTGATAAAATTTTCGATACCGTCATACACCGAGCAACAGAGGCAACCGAAAGCACAAACAAACATAAAAGTCTTTGTCTTTACAAAAATCGCTTAGGCGATGAATATAAAAATTTGGCGATGGAAGTTATCCGCAGATGTGAGGTACATAATGGCACAGTTTAATTTTGGCACAATGATGTCGCAGGAAAATCAGATAAAGCAAATTCCTCTGGATATGCTCATTCCGTATCACAATCACAAGTTCACCCTTTATGAGGGTGAACGGCTTGACGATATGGTGGAAAGTATCAGAACCAACGGTGTAATGACACCGATTATCGTACAGCCGTCAGGTGATAAGTACGAAATACTTATCGGTCATAACCGTTGGAATGCGTCAAAGAAAGCAGGACTTGATTGTATTCCTGCCATTATCAAGGAACATCTTTCCGAAAGCGAAGCCGAGATATATGTTATTGAAAGCAATCTGTTACAACGAGGTTTCAATGAACTGAAAATATCCGAACAGGCACAGGTGATAGCCGTAAGATATGAGAGTATGTTTTCACAGGGCAAGAGAACGGATATTATCAACGAATTACGGACACTTGAGGGAAAATCCGTTGATAAAAACACTTGCCATTCACGGGAGGAAGTCGGCAAAGAATATGGATTGAGCCGTAACAGTATTGCAAGACTTCTGCGTATCAACAAACTTTGTGACGGTATAAAGTTTTGGGTCGATAACGGTGAGTTGTCCGTGAGGGCAGGAGTGGAGTTGTCCTATCTCAACGATGAGGAACAAGCAGAGTTATGCAGACTGAATACCGTTATGGCAACAGGTGATATGATATTTAAAATCACTGAAACTAAAGCCAGAGCCTTACGCAATCATCAAGAGAATGGAAAAACTTTGAATGAAGTCCTTATTGACAAAAAAGAAAGTCCGTCAAAATCCGTAAAAGTAAGCAGTGAGATTTACGACCGTTATTTTTCGGATACGGACAAAAAAGAAATCCGTGCCGTAATTGAAAAAGCACTGACAATGTATTTTGAACAACAGAGGTGTGATTGATGAAAAGAGCAGTTGTATTTTTGATATGCTGTATGATAACAGCAATATCCGTCATAACGGTATTTGCCGACCATACAAGAGTAGTTGATTTGACAAAGGCGGAGTTGTATAATCGTTTATGGCGAGGAATAGAAGATGAGATTACCGACAGCAGTCAGGAAAAAACATCTTTTTTCAATCTTTTTTTGTTGTCGCTGTACCATAACGAATACGACAGATTTATGAACGACTATGAAGTCTTTTACGATGACACGGTAGCCGATGTGGGCGGTAAATTCTTTGAATATTTCGACACTGTATATTCCAGTAGCCTTGAAATTGAGTTACAGGGTAGCGATGTTGCCGTAATGAGCCATTATGACCCGAATAATCCTAACCAGAAACTCTACTGGACATATGACAGTTCGAACGATAAATATGTTGCTAAAGACGGAAATGGCAAAGTTATCACCAGAATTGACCGCTACCCAGTTGAAATTGCAGAAACAGAACAGACTACCGTAAGCACACAATCTGAACAGACAACAACTGTTCAAAGTCATTCAGACGGTAAGCCAGTTTATCCGAAGTCTGATATCGCCAAAAGCACTCAACCGACAACAGAAACAGCCGTTGCCAGTCAGAATGATGAGAGTACTTCTTATACAGTCTGGATTATTACAGGCGTACTCATTATAGCAGGAACACTTCTATTTATGCTGAACAAGAGAAAGGGGCATTGACATGGTACAGAAAGATACAGAAATCATTTATCCAAGCCATATAATGGCAAGTAACAATCTTCCGAAATGCTACTTACAGGAAATCATTGTCCACGAAGTATGGGGACAGACAAGGGAATTGTTACGGTACTATCAGTATAACGAAAGAACAGGTACATATTCTCACCGATGTTTTTTTGAATATGAGGAATTGCTTGTCAAATATCTGATAAACAGCAATCCTGAAAAAATGCAGTATTTACTGGACAACGGCAAATTCTATGTATATATTGTGAGAACTGTCAGAAAATTTGTAAATGCGGTAGACGAACAGACCGCTGTTATCAATGCCAGAGATAAAGAACTGCAACAGGCAAAGGCAGACGGCAACGAAGAAAACTACTGGAGAATTTTCCATAACAACAAGCTCTGTGCCGAAGAAATGTGCTGTGACATTATGTACGACAACTAATCCCCAAAAATACGCTTATATACAAAGTAAGGATTTGTTCATAATTAAATTTTAAGTTTACTGGCAAATAATTGCGTTAAATAGAGAAATTTACCAATCATAGTTTAAAATTTATTTTTTTACAATTCCTAATCACATAAAAGATAAAGTGTGCAAGTCAGGATTTTGTTTTTCCTGACTTGCACACTTTTAAAAATTTCTTTTTTTATTCATTGATTATCCTGCCGTCCGAGTCGATATTGTCAAAATAACAATCAGCACCGTTTACATGAGCAACTTTTATATCTCCGTTTTCGGATTTGAGAACAACCTGCCAGAACTGATTTCCGTTGGGATATGTTATCATTTCGGTATTTTCAGTTTCCCATACACCGTCACCTACATTTGACAATGCTATCATAATTGCATCTTTTTCCGTAGAGTCAGCAAAATCTTCCTCTTTTGTATTGTCAAGGAAACATTCTTCGCCTTTTACATATGCGACAAGTGATGAATTGTTTTTATCAGCAAGAATAATTTTCCAAGTATCTTCACCGTCAACAGTTGTATGCTTTGCATATATCACTCTGAAAGTTTCACTAAAACCATCTTCTTTTGCCTCCGTAATGGCAAGGGCAGAGGCTTTTTCTTTAGTAGTACCTGCAAATTCTTTTTCTTCGGTAGTTTCTTCAGAGGGGTCTTCTTCTGCAAGAGTTTTTTCTGTTGTGCTTTCTGCAAGAGTTTCTTCTTCTGTTACGCTTTCTGTACCTGATACAATGTCAGACTGTTCCACACTTGACGAAGATGGTGTGCTACTTTTTTCATTTGTTTCACCACAGCTTGTCAGCACCACACACATAGAAACCGCAACAGCAACTATCAACGAAATGATTACACGCTTTTTTATTATCCATATACTCCTTTTTCTAAAATGCGACATCATTATATTGTTTTTTGCCTGTTATGTCAATAACAAACGAAAAAATTCAAAATGACCGATTGAAAGTAAAACAGCAATCCGTAATTAAAAGTTTGGAATGTTCTCTGTTTTTATCGTGGATTTGGATAAATTAACCTTTACAGGATTTTCGTTTTTTGGGTTCAGGTAATTCATCTGCCATAGAATGAAACAATACAGACAAAAATTCCTTATCCTCAATGTTTTCGACTAACAGCATTTCTTTTGCCTTTTCATTCAGGATAAATCAGAAATTATCGGGTAATTTCCGCTTCAATTAAGTCAAGATATTTATCCGTATGTCTTGTGGAATAAGTCATATGTCCGTATCCGTCAAATACCGTTATTTCTGCATACGGATAAGCTTTTTTTACAAATTTATTACAGGTTTTATAGGCTTTTTCTCCACTTCCATAAAGAAAGTGCATTTTGTTTTGTAAATGCTCGGATAACTTTGGAAAATCAAAGGTGTAGCAACACTCTGTTTCATTTTTTATGCTTTCGTTGGTTAAAAACGGAGCAATTTCAATCAAAGATTCAATCATTGGTTGTAATGCTTCTGTATCTCCGTTAGTAAATTTATTAAGGAATTTCCAGTTCATCACTTCTTCAACTGTTTTATTACGCATCATATTTATCATTGTTCTGAATTTGAAATACATAAACATTTTATATGGTTTAGAAAGACGGATACAAGGAGCTCCGTCAAAAAGTGCGTGCTTTACTTGAATCCCTGAATTTGTCAGCTGATGAATTAACTCAATACCAATCTCACAGCCCATAGACTGACCATAAATCAAATCTACTGTTTGGATATTTAAATCGGATAAATGTTTTGCAATAAGCATGGCTTCATTTTTTCGGGTAGTAAAATCATGGCTTCCTTTATAATGTCCATTATATTCAGGAATAATAATATGAAATTTTTCTGACAACGGGCAGTATAAATAATCAAGAGCATTTGACGGACAAAATGAACCTGTCAACATTAAAATTAAAGGTTTTTGTTTATCTCCATATTGATAAAAATTCATTTTTTAATTCACCTCATTAAAAATAATCCACCAACAGAACAGGTTATATTATTGTATATCCTGCATTTGTAAGCACCACCATAGCTCTATCAAAATTTCCCGATTTCACCAGTATATAATCCGTGTTGTATTGTATGTAGATACAGCAAAAATACCAATTCTGTTTTCTGACAATATGCCTGATAACTTTGAGAGAATGCCAATCAATGAAAATTCCAGAATACCCTGAATACGAAATCCTTTCCAACCATCATCACGCACTGTTGTATGAATGGGTGTATCTTCCGTTTTACACACCAATGATATTTCTTCATCGGTCTTACCGATAAAACAAATCTCTGTGTCCAGATGAATGTCATTAATGTGAGCAACTTTACACACCGTCAAAGAGTATGGTAATTTTTTAAATTCCATAAAATTCTCCTGTAAAATTCAAGTTATTTTAACCAACGACAGTTGTTTTTATTCAAATTTCGTGAATTTTTCTAATTTATTCGCTGCGTTCTGATAATTCATACACAACTTAAGCAATTCTGTACACTATCAATCAATTTTGATTTCAGATGTGCATACCGTTGCTGTTTTTCTTTTTTGAAAAATGCACTTCTCTTGTATAGAAAAATTTTTTCACTTTGTTCAGAAAAGAACAGAGTGAATTGTCAAATGGAATCTGTGATTTTTTGTAATTCATTGATAATATTGTCTAAATAAGATAATGCTGTATCACTGTCAATAAAGAGTGTCTGAAAAAACTGATGGAGATTTTCCTCAAAATTATCAGGAAGAATAGCAAGATTTTTTTGACAAATGAAAATCAGCTTTTTCTCACCGAAATGTGTTTTTTTATTTATAGCAAACAGTATATCAAAATATGATTCCATAAATGCAGATACTCTGTGATTAATACTGATAATATCCTTTCTTGCCATAGCTTTGGCAATTTGAAAACGGTAAGCAGGCATTTTTCGGTACAGCAAATCAAGATTTTTATTGATAATATTAACTTTCAGTTTTTCGGGATATGGAATATCAAAACGCTGTTTAGCTTTTAACAATCTGCCATTCTTATCACAAATAATTTTACACTGTAACAGATTATGCCACATACAGGTAGTGTATCCGTTATGTGCTTCAAAATTTTCTACTACACAAGCTACTTCTTCACAAAATTTTTCCAGATTTCGATACAAAATGTCAATGTCAATGCCGTTTTTTAGCGTACAGTTATCTTCGTATTCCCAAAAATGATTGCCGATTTCCATATAACCACAATATTTTTCTAAAATTTTTTTCCTTGTTTCTTCAGGAATATTTTGCGTACAGTACAAATAAATATCGTAATCCGAGTTTTCATCATAATTTTCGCCTGCTCTTGAACCACCTAATGCCACTGCTTCTATCATAGGTAAATCAGATAATTCAGCCAATAAATCTTTAACTAAGCTGTTTTTCATAAATCATTATCCTTCCTTAATATATTTGCATATAATTTGTTTTACAAATGTTTCCATTAATATCTAAAGTAAATAATTTATTATAGTTCCAAATGATATAAATTATACTATACATCTATCTTATTATAGTTTATAAGGCGAATTGAATGATTACACCTATAACTGCACAAACCATCAATGCCAGTAATTCTCCGATGAAAAAACCTTTTATATGAAAAAGATAATCGTGATAATCTTTAATCATATCTTCTGTACCTTTGAACACAAAATAGGGGTCGTGACAAAACCAAAGAATATCCAGTACTATCACATCATAAAGATTGACAATCGTCCATAGTAAAAATCCATACCCGAACCCTTCTGCGAAAGAGGAATAACCGTTTATGTATCGCAAAACCACACTCAAAATGAGAATTATCAGCACTGACGCAAACAGTTTGGCGGTAATCTTGTTTTTCTGCGTAGGGATTTTGTCCTTATACTCCTCAAGAGATTTTACCCTTTCCTGAATTTTTGGCGGATAGTTGTAAAGTGTCTTGATTGGATTTCTGGACATGATATATACCATTACGGTAAACAGAACACATAAAATTACACTTTCTATTACAAGTATCATTGCATATCACCCCATAAAGTAAAAAATTTCTGTTTTTTAATATGCGTATCGAAATACTATTTTTTGTTCCGTTTCTTTCCGAAATAACGGTTGACGGATTTTTTGTAATCGATATATTCCTGTCCAAAACGGTCAAGCAGGAAATCTTCTTCCACATTCACAATCTGAAAATGAAAAACAGTAACGGTTATCACGGTAATTATCAGCAAAGGTAAATTGAGAAATGCTATAAGAATACCAATATAAGTAAGGTCAAATCCCAGAAAAGCGGGATTTCTGCTCCAACCATAAATTCCATTGGTGACAAGTTCCGTTTTGTCTTTTTTGGAAATACCTGCACGCCAGTTGTTTTTCATATCTGTCACGGCTTTGATAAATATACCTGTACCCAATGTAGCAAAGATAAGTCCGCCAATACTGACAAAAGGAGAAAAAATTTTCTGACAACAGATAATAGAAATTATATCAGCAAGGGCAATCACATAACTGCTGATTTTCAGACCTGTTTCTATCATTTTCGGAAATCCTGTTGTTTCTTTGCCTAATCGGTCTGTTTGTATACCCATACTTTTCTGACGCAACATTTTGATAATATAACCACTGTAAAATGTCAGTAGGATAAGAAAAGCTATGATTTTATAATACAACACTGAAATTCACTTCCTTTAAGATAGCTGTTGGTTATCCATATCCGTTTTTATAAAAACGATTTTTTCGACAAGATTGACCTGTATCTGATAGTTTATGTCCAAAGGGAGGTGATAAACATAGGTGAAGCGTCATTGCTTTTTTCAAAACCGCAGTGTTCATAAAAATGGATTTCATCATTATAGGCAATTACTGCTATCCTGAGATAGTCCTTATAATGTTCTTTTACCATGTCTACCAGCGTTCTTCCGATTTGCTGACCATGATATTCAGGATTGACAAGCAGGTAATGAACATAGGCATTCATAATACCATCGTCCATTACACATATCATTCCAATCAATTTATTTCTGTCCCATGCAGAATAAACCGTTTTGAAATTTTTCATTGCCTGTACCAGCTTATCGGGAAAATGTCCTGACGACCATTCTACCGAGAGAAACAGGTCTTCAAGTTCGTCACTTGAAAAGTTATGTGTATCTTTGTAAGTAATCACCATTGTTTTCTTCATTTCCTTTTTTTAAATTTTTGGGTATCGTTTTATTTTTCCCCTTACTATTATAACATAAAAGGCAAATCGTGATAAGAAAATTTTCAAAAAAATACAGTGATTTAAGGTTTACTTAATTGTCGGCAGTAATTGCGTACCGATAGAAATATCGTGTGAAATATTCATTGAACAAACAGACAAATTATGCTAAAATAAGAAGTGTACAGATAAAAATCAATCAAATGGAGAGAATTATGAAAAATAAAGAATATTCCGCAGGGATTATGTCGCAGTCGTTCTGGTTTCAGGAGTGCCGACAGTTTATAGAACTTTTACGGGAAAACAAAACCGAAACAGAATTAAAAACGATTGTCATTGAAGAAAACTTATTCGGAGCTCCCAATGAATATCGTGCAAAAAGAATGTACGGTTATATTTCCAACAGAGTAAAGTCTGTTGAAAGCGGATTACTGAAAATATTTTTATTGTCCGATATTGAAACACAGAAACTTATCATTCTGATAGCAACTATCCGAAAAGACAAGCTGTTCTTTGAGTTTTTGTACGAGGTATACAGAGAGAAAATCATTCTGGGCGAAAATCAGATAGGTATAGCTGATGTGGATAAATTTTTCATATACAAAGAAACGCAGAACGATGAATTATTGTCGTGGCAGGACACTACAAAGAAAAGAGTACAATCTGCCTATCTGACATTTATGACAGAAGCAAATTTATTACGGAGCAACAAAAAGATAAGAATAATCACTCCACCGCTTATAGATATGCGTCTGGAAAAATATTTGAGGGCAAACGGTGAAACAGCAATACTGAAAGCACTGACAGGAGAGGTTTAATCATGTATACATTAGAAGAAAGGTTAAGTACCGCAGAAAAGAAATTGCACGAACCTAAATTCAGACACAACAGAGGTTTAGGTAATGAAGTAGGTTATTATATCTTTGATTATCCTGCTGAAAAGGAAATGTTCATCAGAGAACAGATTGAAGCTATAAGAAGCCGTAATGAACAGAGCAATGATGAATATAAGATTATCGTTTTTGATTTATACGATATTATGATAAAAATTCTAAGCGACAAGAAATATATGGAAAAATGTTACGCTATGGAAAAGAAAAAGGGCTTTGACAAAGTCAGTAATGCGATTGCCAATCTGCTGAAAGTCAACTCAACAGAGGGAATGTTGGTAAAATACATCAAAGAGCATACTCCCGAAAAAGCCATTATATTTGTTACAGGGATAGGGAAATGTTATCCGATTATCTATTCTCATACCGTGCTGAACAACTTACATCTTGTTATTGATAAAGTACCTGTCGTATTGTTCTATCCGGGAAAATATGACGGTCAGGAACTTATTCTTTTCAATGAAATCAAAGACGACAATTATTATCGGGCATTCCGATTAGTACAGTCCTGACAGGAGGTAAAATATGATTATCCAAGATATTTTTGCGAAGTCCATAGACCGTGATTTAAAAGGGGTTATCAAGGTCGGACAGTCCGAAAATGAAAACATAAAACAGGAACTTGAAGAATATGTTGTCACCAAAGAACTCCGTAAACATTTTGCCACATTCTTTGCCAACTACAAAAAGGGAATTATCGGTAAGACCGACAAGATGGGGGTATGGATTTCAGGCTTTTTCGGGAGCGGTAAATCACACTTTCTGAAAATCATCTCTTACATTCTGGAAAACAAAATTGTAGACGGTATTCCTGCCATAGAATATTTTATCAAAGATAACAAAATCAGCGATAATATGGTACTTGCCGATATGAAATTATCAGCACAGACACCGTCAACGGTAATTCTTTTCAATATAGACTCCAAAAGTGAAAGCACGAGTAAAAAAAATAAGGAAGCTATTCTTTCGGTATTTCTGAAAGTGTTCAATGAGAAATTGGGATTTTGCGGTGCATATCCTCATGTAGCGGAACTGGAACGCAAACTTTCAGAACTGGGAAAATATGAACTGTTCAAAGAAAAATTCGAGGAAATAACAGGCAACGACTGGATAGAAGAACGGACAGCCATAGATTTCATTCAGGACGAAATCGTTGAAACAATGGTAGCGATTGATTTTATGAGTGAAGAAGCCTCAAGAAACTGGTGTGAAAAAGCAACCGAACCGTATTCTATGAGTATAGAACGCTTTGCGAAACTCATTAAAAAGTACATAGACAGTCAGGGAAAAAATCATCATATTGTTTTTCTTGTAGACGAAATCGGGCAGTATGTCGGAGAAAATACCGACCTTATGCTGAATTTACAGACTGTCACTGAAGATTTGGGAACAGCCTGCGAGGGCAGAGCGTGGGTCATTGTGACAAGTCAGCAGGATATTGACTCCGTAACAAAAGTAAAAGGCAAAGACTTTTCCAAAATTCAGGGACGGTTTGATACAAGACTTTCTCTTTCATCAGCCGATGTTGCAGAAGTCATTAAAAAAAGAATACTGGATAAAAACGGTCAGGGAAAAACAGCACTTTCTCTTTTGTATGACGATAAGGAAACCGTTATCAAAAATATTATTCTGTTCAATGACGAAGCAGAAAAGAAACTCTATAAAAACCGTGAAGATTTTGCCGTAACCTATCCGTTTGTACCGTATCAGTTCAATTTATTGGGAGCGGTGCTTACGGCTGTGAGAACCTACGGTGCATCGGGAAAACATCTTGCAGACGGTGAGAGGTCTATGCTTGCCCTGTTCAAAGAGTCCGCAATGCGTCTGGAAAATGAAGAACTGGGAGCGATAGTACCGTTTCATATGTTTTACGGTGCTTTGGAAGAATTTATCGACCACTCTCACAGAATAGTTATTTCCAGAGCTTTAGATATAGAAAAACTTAATCCCAATCACGAAACGGATTGTTTTGCGGTCAATGTGCTTAAAGTGTTGTTTATGATAAAGTATGTCAAGGAAATCAAGGCAACCATAGAAAATATCACAAGTCTTATGGTATCGGACATCAACGAGGACAGACGGACTTTAAGTCTGAAAGTCGAGGACGCACTCAAAAAGCTGATAAAACAGACCTTAGTGCAAAAAAGTGCAGGAGATGTCTATGTTTTCCTGACCAACGAGGAACAGGAAATCAATCGTGCGATTGAAAATCAGACTATTGAACAGGGTGAAATCACCGCAAAAGTTTCGGAGATGATTTTTGACGGACTGTACAGTGAGAAAAAATACCGTGTGTCAGAACCGAAAGGCAGATATTCTTACGGGTTCAATCAGAAAGTTGACAGCCGACCGCATAAACCCAATCAGAACTACCCCTTGACTTTGAAAATTATGACACCGAATACCGAAGAAATCACAGATGAAACTACTTTGCGTATTATGTCGGGAAACGATAACAGCGTACTTGTGGTATTGCCTGATGACAGTGCTTTTCTTGATGAAGTCAGTCTTGCCTTGAAAATTGAAAAATTTCTGGTGACAGAGGCAAGCCGTTCAGCGAGTAAGTACGAACAAATCAAATCCGATAAACAACGGCAACTGCGTGAACATAAAGAACAGGCTAAAATCTTTCTGGAAATGGCATTGCAGAAAGCCCGAATTTATGTCAACGGAGATATGATGCAGTCGTCCGCAAAAGATGTATCGTCAAGGATAAATGAAGCAATGGGAAAACTGGTGTCGGTGATTTACAACAAACTTTCCTATATGGATATGCCTGTTTCCGACAGCGATATAAGAAATATTTTCAAAGATGACGGTCATGTGTTTACTATCAACGACAGTGCAGGAGAAGTCAATAAACTGGCTTTAAGTGAAGTATCGGACTATATTGCCCGAATTACCCAACGGCATACGAAAATTTCGATGAAAAGCATAATGGAGCGTTTTCTTGCACCGCCGTATGGATTTATCGAGGCAGATGTACAGTGGCTTGTGGCTAAACTGTTCAAGCAAGGCGAAATTGCTTTTTATGTGAATAATGAAATTGTCACACTTGTTTCAAAGAGCGGTGATGAATTATACCGATATGTCACACGCAAGGAATATCTGGAAAAGCTGATGATAGAAAAGCGTGTCAAGGCAAACGAAAAGCAGAAAAAAGCCGTCCGACAGATAATGAAAGACCTGTTTTCCTACACCTCACCGAGTGATGACGATGACATTATGATGAACAGCTTTATGAACAGGGCAAAAAGTCTGAAAAGCGAACTGGAAAAACTGGAGATATTCTATCAAAATCAGCCGTTGTATCCTTGCCGAAAAATCATAACAGACGGTAAAAACTTGCTCAATGAAGCACTGGAAATCAAATACCCTGCGGAATTTTTCAAATTTGCGGACAGTTCTCTTGATGATTTTCTTGACTTTGCGGAAGATTACGAACCCGTCAGAAAATTTTTCAGCGGAGAGCAGAAAAAAATATGGGACACTTCTTTAAAGCTGACAGGCATTTATGAGGAAAGCAAGACCTATATTGTAGACAGTGAAGTAGAAAATGCAGTATTACAGATACGGAACATTCTGAAAAAGAGCGTACCGTTTAGCGACATATACAAACTTCCCGACCTCAATGACAAATTCCGAAAAGCCTATCTGAAACTTGTCAAAGGAGAACAGCAACCCGTATTACAGACGATTGAACAGGCAAAGACAAGAGTTTTTGAAGTACTTGACGGTACACATTGTAAAGACAGATTTTCGGATAAGGTATTGCGTCTTTTCGGGGAAATCAAAGAGAAAGCCCAGAAATGCAACAATGTTGCCACGCTGAAAAATATCCGCTACGAAGCAGAAGCCTTAAAAGAACGCTTACTCAATGAAATTCTGGCAGAAGAAAACAAAGTTATCAGCCGTATGCAACAGGAAAACAGCGTTGACAACACACCACAGACAGAAACTCCCGAACAACCTGTTGTCAGACCTGTTGTGAAAAAGCGGAAAAGTATCAGTATCAGGAGTGTGACGGCACAGAACTCATGGCAGATAGAAACAGAAGAAGATATTGAACAATATCTTTCGGAATTGCGTAAAAAGTTAAATGCCGTACTGGAAAACGGTACAATTATCAATATAGAATTTTAATTAAACAAAAGTCAAGTCAAAAAAATCTGGCTTGACTTTTCAGGGCAACCGCATGAAAAAACAGAAGAAATATGTTATAATTTACCAAAAGGAGATGGTCAATTATGAAAAAATATTTTGAGGAATTAAGTGATAGCCGACAGGCAGGAAAAATCAAGTATAATCTT
>Ga0256407_10008004_pt1 | contig 15679 bp, 7 predicted proteins | sample RumenRJG_04DNA_FD_193489 | JGI IMG/M metagenome (GOLD analysis project Ga0256407, IMG submission 193489) | Bovine rumen microbial communities from Lethbridge, Alberta, Canada - RJG_04 | ecosystem: Host-associated > Mammals > Digestive system > Stomach > Rumen | place: Canada: Alberta | collected...
CGCACATCAGGGATTATGTTACCATCAACGCCCGTCCCCAGTGGAACATCATGCCCGGCCTCACACTCAAAGGGCAGGTCGGCTACCGCCTCTCTACCGGTATGGACAAGACCAACCGCGATCCTTACGTGTTCTTCAACTATTTCACAGGCGACGAGGTGGTTTCGTTCTCAATGGTGAAAGGCGCGACCTACACCACGCGTTCGAATTACTGGTCCGCTAGTGCGAACCTCGACTGGGTAAAGGAGATAGGCGGTCACCGCATCAATCTCCTCGGCGGATGGCAGTCCGAACTCAACGCAACTACCGGCTGGGACCGCATCGCCCTTGTGTCGTGGTACGGAAAGGCTTACTACAGCTACAAGGACAAATATCTGTTCGAAGCCGGTATACGCGCTGACGGATCTTCTCTTTTCACCGGTAAGTACAAATGGGGTTACTTCCCTTCAGTCGCAGCGGGATGGAACATCAACAAGGAGGAATTCCTGAAGGATGTCCGCTGGATGAGCAGCTGGAAGGCCCGCGTTTCCTTCGGTATGCTTGGCAACAACAACGTGAGCCCTTATTCCTACCAGTCGCTTATCAATTCGGCCGGTACCGAGACCAAGAACGGCAACCCGGACCTCAAATGGGAAACCGTGAAGATCTTCGATGCGGGAATGGACCTGTCCCTTTTCGACTATACCCTCGACATCAACCTCGACTACTATCACAAGATTACCGACGACCTTATCATGAGCCTGCCGTCCACCCTCAGTTCCGGTCTGCTCAGCACTCCGGCGAACGTGGGCAAGGCACAGTCAAGGGGCTTTGAAATCGGAGTGTCCTACAACAAGGATTTCAACAAGGATACCCACCTCACCATCGGCGGAGGATTCTCATACAACCGCAACAAGTGGCTCTATATCCCGGGAGGCGAGTTCATCACCGGCAATACCATCTGCCGCCAGGGGCACGCCATCCGCGCAAACTATTTCTATGTCGCCGACGGCCTGCTCACCCAGGAGGACCTCGACAATTACGTAGCCATCGTGGGCGGATATCCTGACAACGGAGTGACCACTCAGCAGGCCGGCGATATCAAGTACAAGGATATCAACGGAGACGGTATCATCGATACCAACGACCGCACCGCAGTGGGCGATCAGGATCCTCACACAATGTTCTACGGCAATCTTACTTTCCGCTGGCGCAATTTTGACATCGATACACAGTTCACCGGCCAGGGCAACTCCAACGGCTTCTATTACGGACAGTTCATCCAGCCTCTCAACAGCACCAACAACGGTGCGGTGCAGCGCTGGCAACTCGACTACTGGACTCCCGAGAATCCAAATGCTAGCCGCCCGAGGCCTACGACGGCTGGTACTTCCAACGAATATCTCTCCACCTACTGGATGTTCAACCGCGCCTTCCTGCGCGTGAAATACGTCCAGCTTGGTTACAGTTTCCCCAAACTGGCTTCCCGCATCAAGGCATCCAACCTCCGTGTCTATGCCAATGTGCAGAATGCGCTGACTTTCGCCTACCTGAAGGAATCCGACCCTGAGACCTGCGCCTCCAACAACGGCGGTGCAGTGACCAGCAAGTATCCTCTGATGCGTACCTGGACCTTAGGTGTTAATTTGAGTTTCTAAATCTGAACAGCGATGAAAAAGTATTTCAATATATTCATTGTTGCCTGCGCGGCACTTTTGTTTGCATCCTGTGAAGGTTTCCTCACGCGTGATGCCGAGAATCAGACTACCGAGGAAGCATGGTGGTACAACAAGAGCATTCTGAGCTCGGTTGTGACGCAGTGCTATGCTCCGATGCCGGGCGGAACGCTCACATCCGGGGCCATCGACGCCTCCCTTACCGATAACAGCTACCTCTATTATAACTGCAAGGTCGAAAACGAAGGGCTCAGCGACAACGGAGTCACCGTGGCTAACTACATTAACAACACTGCCATCACTTACGGCACGGCCCAGAGCACCCACGCTCATCCAACGAGTGTGTGGACCCAGCGTTACAGGACGATACGCCGCTGCAGCCGCTATCTCGAAAACTGGCACCGTGCAGTCGTTTATCCCGACACCAATCCCTGGGAGGGCATCCAGACCGTGGATCGCTGGGAGGCCGAAATCAGGGCCCTGCGCGCCTACTATCATCTCGAGCTGTTCTTGAACTTCGGCCCCGTTCCCATCGTGGACCATGTGATTACCGTAGCCGAGCAGGAACTTTCGCGCCCCACTCAGCAGGAGATGGTTAAATTCATTGCGGACGAGTTCGAACTCGCCAGCAAGAACCTTCCCGTGAATCCCCAGGTGGCAGACGAGCGCTGGCGCTGGACTAAGGGCGCCTGCTACGCCTATCTTTCCTACCTCTATATGTTCGTGGGAGACTGGGCCAATGCAAAGAAGTGGGCGGAAGAAGTTATCAAGCTGAATAAATATGACATCTACGAGAGCCCTTCCGATCCTGCGCACAGCTACAGCGAGCAGTTCCAGTATGATGCATATACCAACAACACCAAGGAATCCATCCTCACCAAGAACAAGGGTCTGAGCCAGAGCGCCATGCGCCTTGCTCCTCCGAGCGTCAAGAACGGCACTTCCGGCGTTTCGCCCTCGGCCTCTCTTATCGATGCCTACGAACTCAAGGATGGCCGCACCCTCGACGAACTCAGCGAGGCCGACAGGCTCAAGTATCATCTCAACCCCACTCCGGAGGACCGCGACCCCCGTCTCGGCATGACCATCATATTCCCCGGCGAAAGCACCATGGGATATACATGGAATCCTTGGGTTTCCGGCAATACCGATTACATCGGGTCCCGAAACTCGACGGCTACCGGTTATTGGGTGAAGAAGTTCCTCTCTCCCAGTGATTTCACGCTTTCCAACACAACGGGCGGCACGAATCACTTCATGCTGATGCGCTATTCTGTCGTGCTCCTGAATTATGTAGAGGCGGCGATCGAACTGAACCAACTCAGCGACCCCAACATCTATGCGTATCTTAACAAGATACGCCATCGTGCCGGCATGCCCGATGTGGATCAGGACAAGTACAATACTCAGGAGAAACTCCGCGAACTTGTACGCCGCGAACGCCGTGTCGAACTGGCATTTGAAGGCCACCGCATCATAGACATCCGCCGCTGGCATATTGCCGAACAGGTGATGAACGGACCGGTATACGGTGCCAAGTTGCCGGACGAGGATGCACTCTACTTCGTGGAGGAACGCCGCTTCAACCCCGATAGGGATTATGTGTGGCCCATCCCCAATACCGAAGTCCAGAGTAACGACAATATTAAACAGAATCCCGGTTATTAATTCGAACGCCCTATGAAAGTATATAGATTCTTACCTTTTATTCTGGCAGCATTCCTGGGAGGATGCTATGTGCTGGACGTCCCGGATCCCGAGACACCAGAATCTGTCGTCAGGCTTTCTCTTGACGATGACCCCTATGCCATGAAGGATCCTATTGGAATCGATTATGAGACTTCGCAGACCCTGACGTTCACATATGATGATATCTCCCGTATCGTTGCGACTGCCCCTCAGGGCTGGACCGTGTTGGTGAAGATGTCCGGCGGGAACGGCACCCTTAAGATTTCGGCGCCCAAATATGGCGAAGAGTCGGTGCCGTCCGGCGATGTCGTACTCAAACTGTATGACGGAACAGGATCATTTACAGAGAAGAAGTTTCCCGTTTATGCGATAGAGGGCGCATTGGTGTTCGCTATCCAGGATTTCGACTTCTCTGCTGTAAGCGAGTTTACCCTGGGCAGCCGCACGACCGTGAAGTTCAACTGCTCTCCCAGTTTCAAGAACATTGAATTCGACCTGCCTGCCGGATGGAAGGCGATCGAGAAGACACGCGGGACCTTCACCATCATCGCCCCGGACCTCAGCGTCGAGAGCGGTGACGCCGAAGGCACCGTTACGGTGACCCCGGTGTCATGGGGAGGACAGAAGAGTACGGAACTCGCCAGGAGTTTCGCCGTGCATGTAGATGCCACGAAACCCACCTTCCAGTTCGTGGAAGAGGAAACGACCTTCGTCTATGGCGAGACCAGGGAAATCGAGATTACCGCAAAGGGACTCAAGGATCTCGTCACTCCCGAGGCTCCTGCAGGCTGGACCATCGACTGGAGCGGAGTGCTGGACGGCATCGTCAAGGTAACGGCCCCTGCAAAGGATGCCGAGGGAGCCGTCGGCACCGGAACCCTGATATTGAACGCAGTGTCCAATACCGACAATTCCGCCATTTCCAGCAATGCGTCGGTTATCCGTCTGTATGGCATCAACAGCGCCAAGGAACTGCTTGATTTCCGCGCAGTCTACGAAGCCGAAGACATGAATGAGCCCAATACAGACGAAACCGCCCTTGCGAAGTGGCTTGTGGACGGTGTGCTCACGCTGAATGACGACTTCACCCTCATGACCGACATGCTTACCAACAAGGCGTTCATAGTCAAGACCTTGAACGTCCCCCTGGAAGGCAACGGCCATACTATCACTCTCGACCTTGAGTGCAATGCTGCCGTGGCCGGTATTTTCCAGTACGTTACAAGCGAAATCCGCAATCTCAAGATAGCGGGTTCTGTCAAGAACAGTTATTCCACAGGACTCAGTTATACTTCCTCTCTGGTAAGTGTTCCCATGACCTGTCTTATCGAAAATGTGGAGAGTTCCGCAGATGTAACTTACGATGTAAGCTCTTCCGTTCTTTATAAGTCAATCGTTGGTGGAATCGGAGGCTATCCCCGCTCCAACTATGCACCTGTCTTCAAGAACTGCAAGTATTCGGGAACCATTACCTGCAACAACGACGCCTTCTCTGTCGGTGGCATCGTAGGATGCTCCGATGTAGGCAAGCCCGGCGCCATGACAACGGTAGAAGGCTGTACTTTCTCCGGTAATATAATTCTCAATCACCATTCCGAGAATACTGCCGTGACCTGCCGCATGGGCGGTATATTGGGCGACCTTGCCCGCCAGGCGACGGTCAACGACTGCGTAAGCGAAGGCACCATCACCATCAACGCGAATGGAAACCGACTTTGCTCTTCCAGCGCATTCGGTATCGGCGGACTTGTGGGACGTATCACTGCTCCTGCATCCGGATACACTATGGCGGCCATCATCAAGAACGCGAAGTTCACCGGAACCATCAAGTTGAATGGAGGAGCCGGCAACGAAGACAAGGCACGTTATGGCCAGATCCTCGGGTGCAGTCCCAATGAAAATGCAACCAATATCCTGACAAAGGAAAACTGGACAGAAGAAGGAACAATTAGCCTGTAAAAGATATGAAAGTATTCAGATATATTATCCCTGCCCTGTCCGCCGCCCTGCTTATGACGGCCTGCGACAACCGGGAGCAGATGCCGGAACTTCGCACCGGAGAAGTGCGAGAATGCACTTTCAGCGCCAGTTCCGAGCAGACGACCAAGACGTATGTCGACGGCCTTTCAGTACTGTGGGAGGCCGGCGACGAGATAGCCGTGTTCGATGATGCGGGATCCGAGAAAGCAGTCCTTACATTGGACAGCGGCGCCGGCACCAAGTCCGCGATCTTCAAGGGAACGGTTTCTTCGGCCGCTACAAAATTCTTCGCCGCTTATCCTGCGGCATCCGTGAGCGCAGCTAGCGACAGCGTCCTGACCGTTTCGGTTCCCGCTGAGCAGAAACTGGTCGCAGGCGGACGCAATCTCGACCCCGCAGCACTGGTAGGAGTCGCCGCGACTGAAGGAAACGAGCTTTCCTTCAAGAACGTGATCGCAGCCATCCGTTTCACAGTGGATATGAAGAACATCGTATCCGTCTCCCTCAAGGGCAATGCCGGGGAGAAGGTGGCCGGCACCGTCAAAGTCGATGCGACCAACGGTGAAATAGTCGATGTGGCGGATTCTCTGACCGAGGTGACCCTCACTCCTGCAGGAGAGACTTTCGAACCTGGACAGTATGTGTTCACGCTGCTGCCCGCACAGTTCCCGCAGGGTCTGACTCTCACATTCACCGACAAGGAAGGCAATGCCACGGAACGGGTGAACAATACCGATCTCACCATTGCCCGCAGCCGTCTTCTGGACCTCGGCGCGTTCATCAAGCTCTACGATTCCGAACTCAGCTTCAATCCCGGCGAGTCCAAGGATATCCGGGTGCTGAGCCAGGGCGTTGGCGGGCTTGCTGTCGAGAATGTACCTGATGGATGGAAAGTTGACGCGGCCTCTCTCGCAGACGGTCTGCTGAAGATTACCGCTCCCGCCGCAGGCGCGGCTGTCCCCGCCGGCGCTTTCGACCTCAAGGGCACATCCGCCGCTGGCAATGCGGTTGTCAGCGACGATGTCGTCATACGTCTCTACGGTGTCAACAGCACGGAGGAATTCCTCGAATTCCGTTCTCTCTACCAAGGAGACGATGCTTCCGACAATGCCCGTCTGAACGCTCCCGTCGTGGACCCTGCGGTCATCGGCAAATATCTTGTCGACGGTGCGGTCAGCCTGAATTCCGACCTGTCCTTCACTACCGATGATATGCTCCTCACGGCATACATCATCAAATACTGGAACCTGCCTCTGGAAGGCAACGGACATACCATTGCCATAGATTTTGAGGGAACGGTTTCTCTTTGCGCCCTGTTCCAGTATATTGGCGCGGATGTCCGCAATCTTACCATCGCGGGTTCTGCCAGTGTGGGTTATACGGGGGAAGCGAGGCTTGCATCCCTTGCTGCAACAGCCTCCAACACTGAATTCGAACTCAAGAATGTCAGCAGTTCGGTGGCACTTTCATCCGTAAACAAGGTCTCCGAACTTGGCGGACTCATCGCATACGTTAATCAGGGTACCGTGACGATCGACGGGTGCTCCTTCACCGGATCAGTCGACTATGCTCCGGAGGCAGTTGCCGCTGCACCGGCATTCGGCGGACTTGTGGGACGCGTAAACACTACACTGACTGTAAAGAACTCAAGTGTCGGCGCTCCTTTTGACATCGCACTTGACAACCGCAAACTATGCGGCGTAGCCAATAGCGGTGTCGGTGGAATCATCGGCGTAACCAATGCAGAAAAGACCGTCAGCCTTAATAACGTCACTAACAAGGCTGTCATCAAGGTCACAGGAGTAAATACCGGTGAGGATCGCTCGCATTTCGCCCAGATAGTCGGTAATAACCTGGCCGGAGCAGATCTTTCGGGCTGCACCGAAGAAGGCTCTATAACCTTCGAAGACTATGTTGGACCTGCCGTCGTGTTCGCGAAGACCGAACAGGCATCGTTCAAGTATGGCGACAGCGCCAAGTACGACTTTGCCGTCGAGAACCTGAACGGAGCCACCCTTGTTTCCGCCAGTGTTTCCGAGGCTCCCAAGGGATGGACAATCGACCTTGCCCATGCAACTGAGGCAGAGCCTTATATCACGGTGACCGCTCCTTCCCAGGACGACATCAAGGCCGGAACCGCTGCAGGCGCTGGTGAAATCGTTATAGTGGTCAAGACCACCCGTAACGAGGAAGGCACCAACGTGGTGAAACCTGCCGTGCGTCTGTATGGTATCAACAACAAGGCAGAATTCCTAGCTTTCAGAAACAAGTATGATCCGCAAGGAAGTGGTACTGGCCAAAACTCACCGACTCTTACAGGCCTCGATGAATGGTTGGTCAACGGAGAGATTACTCTTAATAGTGACCTTTCGTTTACGAAAGGGGACCTTTACAGGTACTATATAGTAAAATTCCTTGACTTACCCCTTGAAGGCAATAACAGGACTATTACTTATGATATAGAATCTGCGGACGTAATGCTTGCTTTCTGTCAGGGATTGCATGCCGATGTTAAGAACTTATATTTCGATGGTACCTTGACTGCTTCCGGCAAATCAGCAGAAGTCTGTGTGCTTGCAGCTCGCGGTATCAACACAAATAATAACAGCCGCAAGGCGACAGAGGTTAACATTATCAATGTACATGTAAAGAGTACGGCATACGTAATCTATAATGGTCCTGCATCTTCATCCGCCACGGTTGCTGGGTTTGTCGGGAGAAACACAGAGCAAAGTAGTACCCTTTCTTTCCGCAACTGTTCCTTCGAAGGAACCATCCGCACTACAGGTGGCGCCCCGAATTCCATCGGTGGTTTCTGCGCCATTGACGGAACAGCCAAAGGTATCCGCAACGAGTTCTACGGATGCTCCTTTACAGGAACGTTGGACTTCAGCCAAAATGCAAATAAAACAGGAAACAAGAGGATTGGTGCGTTTGTAGGCGACGGAGCTCGCATTGAATACTTCGAAGACTGCGTGAACAGCGGAATCATGAAAGCCGATATGGGAGGATTTGTGTTCAATAATGAAGCAAGCAATCTTGTGTCTGGTTTCGGAGGCTTCATTGGAAGAACCTACCTGAGTACTGGAGAATCTTACGGAGAAACTTCCTATGAGTTCAAGAATTGCACCTTCTCTGGTTCAATCTCTGCGGTGAACATGCTTGCTGCAGAAATAGAACATGGGTGGTTTGCTGGTGGTTACGAACCCGCCAACACTTTGGGCAAGTTCGTCGGAAACAGTTCTCCAAAGGCTCCAACAGGCCTCGAAACCTGCACCGAGGGGGGCAGTCTCACCTATTCTTTTGCCGAATAAAACTAAGAGATTATGAAAAAGACATTCCTACATATATTTTGGGCCCTGGCCCTTGTGGCAATGGCTTGCGGGTGTGAGGAAACCCCTGCGGACAATCCTGGAGGCCACGACGGAGGCGAAACCCCTTCCGAGTACCGGTGGCACTTCAGCGTGAAAAACGCTGATGCCGCCCAGGCTCTGGGAGTTTTCGTACGCGACTTCGACGGCGGAATCACCAATGGCGAGTTCCATCTGGACGCTGCCACCGGAGCAAGTTTCGAAATCAAGACTGATTATCCTCTCACTACTGGCGGAAAGATCTATGCCTATGCTCCGTATAATGCGGACAGCAAGGATCATAAGGCAATCAAGATGAGCATCCCGGAAGAACAGACCGCGGGTGAGGCGGTAATGCCTCGCGCGTCCGTTCCTCTGGTGCTCGCCGATCCCAAGCCGGATTCCACCATCACCATCCAGATGCTGGATCTTGCCTCTACGCTTTCCCTCAAGGTTTACTCTACCAAGGATACGGGCGAGAAGATCAACTCGGTTTCCTTCACGTCCGAAACTCCTCTTGCAGGTGCCTTTTCCTTCAACATCAAGGGAATAGATGCAAACCAGCCCGCTACCTTGGCCCTTGGCGGATATGATGCCAAGTGCGTTACGGTATCCACAGGCATCACGGTTGGAACGGATGCAGATGCCGCTGTTGCTATACCTATGGTGGTCGCTCCGGGTTCCTACACCGGCATTATCACCGTGGTTACCGACAAGGACCAGTATGGAATCGTAGTGGAAGACCCGGTCGTGCTGGCTCGCGCTGCTGTCGTTCCTCTCACCGTCCGTATTGCCCCTAGGGTTTCTCAGGAAGAAGGCGGCTCCACTGAAGACTTCGCCGGAGGGGAACTGATTACGGAATAGGCAATGAAACGTTTTTTCAAATATCTGTTTTTGCTACAGGCTGCCGTGCTGTTGACGGCGGCCTGCGGCAAAAGCGCAGAGGAGGAGTTCCCCGGCAACAGGGGCTCTCTCGAAAAGACTTTCCGGGCGAGCATGCCTTCCACGAAAGTGGCTGTAGACGACAGCCGACGCGCCCTTCGGGAAGATGGTGACGACATTTCCGTCGAAGGGTCCCGCTTCACTCTTGAAAACCACCTCTCTGCAAGTGCGGTATTCAGGGGGACCGTGGCTGAAGACAAAGACAACTACCTGGTCATGCTGCCATGGACTGATGCCTATGTATTTGGCGACAGGACTGTCTCCGGGACGCTTCCCAACCGTCAGCCTGCTAACGAAGGAGGTTGCGCCTGGCCTCTGGCCTACGGATGGTCGGTAGGTTCTTCAATAACATTCCACCATCTGACAACCGTGCTCCAGCTTACGCTTGGCGACGACATGACAGACGTCCGCGAAATAGTGCTGCGGGGCAATGGCGGAGAAACCCTTGCAGGAGACTTTACCCTCTCTGTAGAAATGGGGGGGGGTATAAGTGCATATGAGTCAGGTGATTGCAAGTACACTTCGGTCGCTCTGACCGGCACTCTCGAAGCAAATAAGACCTACTGCTTCAATGTCCTCGGACTGGGGACGATTTTTTCTTCCGGTCTTACCCTTGAATTCCTTTTCGAGGACGGCACTTCTGCCTATATAACCAAATCCGACGCCATTACCCTGAACAGGGGAGAGTGGGTAAATCTTTCCAACGGTATAACAAAAAAATCCCTTACTTCCATGAGCAAGGGAATAGCTTCGACGTTGGACTGGGAGAATTTCAAGGCAGAGTATGATGCCATGGGGATATTGGATCCATGGATGTGGAATGGGGAAATCCTTCTCATGGATAATATAACTTTGGACGCGGGTCTTGCCCTGAGCACCCTTAATATTCCCCTGAACGGCAACGGACATACCATCACTTATACCGGTACTGCATCTCTGATAGGCACTCTGTCTGCAGATGTGCACGACCTCGGCCTTGCAGGCAGTATAGATTTCGCCGGGAATGGCGCTGTAGGAGCACTGGCCTCCACTGTATCCACCGGTGTCACGGTCTCCAATGTCAACAGCAGAGTAAATATAACGGCCGGCGCCTTGGGAATGACCGATGCTCTAATGATCGGTGGCCTTGCCGGCACCGTCAGCGGAGCCTCCGGCAGAGTTACGTTCGACAATTGCACCGTTACAGGAACAATCAAATCCCTCAACTATGCACATTCTGTCGGTGGAATTCTTGCCCACGGCGGTAGCGGCAGTGCTCCGGAATCCATATTTGAAGGCTGCACATTCAATGGCAAGATTACCTACGCGCAGGGTTCGTGTCCCTTCGATTTCAGAGATGGTTATAATAAAGACCGTACTGTCGGCCGTGTGGGTGGTATCATAGGGGATGCTTCCCGTGTGAGCGTGCTTCGCGACTGCTCCACCGGAGGTGCCTGCACAATGGATATCCGTCTGAACGGGATGACTCTCGGCAACGGCGGCGTGGGAGGTTTGGTCGGATGCATCACAAATACGTCTGTAACTCTTGAAGGAACGAACACCAACCATGCCGCCATAACAGTGCGTGATGCCAAATTGGGTCAGCATGACCGTTTCGGTCAAATAGTGGGCTCTGTTATCAAGGCTCCGGCAGGTAGCGGAACCGAGAGCGGAAGCCTGGCATTTATTGATACTCCGGCTCCTTCGACCGAGACAACCGGCTCCTTCCGTCTTTGTCAGGTGGCGCCCCATTATAAGACGACTACTAAATCTGAGATTAGCGACCGCATTTGCTACACTACCCATTATATGTCTTATCTGATCGTTACGGCAGGTGGTAAAGTCATCGTGGTTGACGGTGGCTGGAAAGGAGATGCTCCGCACCTTATAGACCTGATCAAGGGTTTTGGAGGCCGTGTTGATGCCTGGTTCATCACTCATCCTCATGAGGACCATGTCTCGGCTCTGTCGGAGATACTCCTCAATCCGGAAGGTATTGATATAGGGACTATATATCATACGAAAGTGTCACAGTCCAATGACGTGATAACGACATTCTATTCCAGCATTAAGACCTACGGATGTATAGAGGTAGATATTCGTGAGCCAGGAGGACGTTATGATATCGACGGTGTAGGAATAAAAGTGCTGAGCGTCGCAGACGAGGTGTTGAATCCATCCAACATAAATGATTCTTCCCTGGCCTTGAGGATTTGGGACAGCAACAAGAGCGTGGTGCTGCTCGGGGACTGTATGGTTGCCGAAGGCCGCAAACTCCTCGCTACCTGTCCGGACGATCTGAACTGCGACTTCCTCCAGCTTGGTCATCATGGCAACAAAGGCCCGGAGAAATCATTCTACGATGCCGTTTCGTTCCATTATGCCCTTGTGCCTACAGCGGAATGGGTTTGGCATCCGGAATTGTACTTCAGTTCAACGCGTGACAATCTTGACGGCGGTGCCACTCGTAGCTGGATCGAGGCAAAATTGCCTGCTAAGAAGATTATTACGAGTTATGAAGGTGAAGATGTGTGGCTGGACAATTACGGAAATTCCAGATTTACGGGGAACACTATCGAAGGCTTCATCTCCGGTGAATCAGACTATTTCAACTAAAACTATATTCTTTATGAAAAAAAATCCAAAAAAAACGGACTATGAGAGTCCACGCTGCGAGCAGATAAGCATCTCCCCGCAGGCACAAGTGCTCCAGGCTGTCAGTTATAATTCTGTTACCCTGGAAGCATTCGGTATTTATGATGACAGTGATCCTTATTTCGAGTGATTATGAAGAAGACTTACATCCTGCTGTGCGCCTTGGCAGCCTTGGCAGCAGCATCCTGCACCGAAAAAGAGGAACTTGCTCCTTCATTCACCGGCGAGAAGGTCACCCGTGAATTCAGCACTGTACTTACCAAAACATCTCTCGATTCCGACGGCAAAACCGTTCTTTGGGAGGATGGTGACGCTATCAGCATTTTCGACGGAAAAGACAACAATAGGTTCGATATCAAGAATAACACCGGCTCTTCCGCGACTTTCAGTGGCGAAGTAGATGGCGGTGCAACCGAGTTTTATGCCGTGTATCCTTATGCTGATGGCAATGGCCTTGCCGGTTCAATCCTTACTGCTACTGTTCCTGCCGAGCAAACTCTTAAGGAGGGCAGTTTCCAGTCCGGTGCCGCAGTTGCCGTAGCTTATACTAAGAGCAGTACTCTTGATTTCTATCAGGCAACGGCTGTCCTGGGGATCACCCTTGCCGATTATATGACTAATGTAGAGAGCATCGAGTTAAAGGGAAACAACAATGAGGTTGTCGCCGGTGCTGTCAACGTTACATTGAATGCTTTGGGTGAAATCACTGATGTAACTCCCGCCGGAACCAGCAAGACGGTTACCCTTACGGGGCCATTCGAAGAAAACAAGACCTACTATCTTTCGTTCATTCCCCGGAATTTCAGTGCCGGTTTGACTGTGACTGTTACTTACGGAGGAGGTCACACTGCAGTCGCTACCAGCGGCAAGACCCTCAATACCGAAAAGGGGAAGATTTATCCTATCGCGGATTTCAGCAGGGTGGAATTGCCCGTCGCTTCTGTTGCAGCCAAGACATCGTTTGCATATGGTCAATCTATTGATATTCCAGTGACGTTCGAGAATGTGACATCTTTCACTACTGATGCTTCCCCCGACGGCTGGACCGTCTCTTGGGTTTCGGATCATTATGCCGTTACGGCCCCTTCTTTGGCCGAGATTCAGGCAACTCCCCAGACAGTCGATCCTGCAGGCGTGATCAAAGCCACCATCAGCAACGACAAGTACACTGGCAAACTGGAGATCCCTGTGAGGTTGTATGGTATTAATAGTGTGGAAGAATTTAATGCTTTCCGTGAGGCGTATGGGTATAAAAACTCTAAAGAAGATCCGTTATACGAAGAAGGTGTATCTTATGGTGAGCGTGAATCTGCTGCGGCAGACTACATGGTAAATCACGAGATAACACTGAATGCGGATATTAAGCTCGAGAGCGTTACCAACTACTATTTCCATAATATTGAGCACAGCATAAACGGTAATAACAGGACTCTCACAATGACTATTACCGGCAGCGAATGGCCTATCGGCTTCTGCCAGCAGACTTATGGTAATCCTACAATCCACGATCTGAATCTTGCGGGTTCTATGACCTGGACTCATAACAATGGTAGTTATGCTGACGGAAATGCATTGGCTGGTGGCTTTGCCGCTCAAATTGCAAGCGGAACTCTTACTTTTACGAATGTGAACAGTTCTGTTAATATTACATGGACATCCTCCACAGCTGCAACACCAAAGATGACCCCTCAACGTCACATTCCCGTAGGCGGCCTGGTTGGAATCAGTAATGCTAAAACCATTACTTTCAACAATTGCGAAGTTTCCGGAACTATTTCCCAGAACACCAGGGCTTTGGGACTCGCTGGTTTCTTGGGGTGGAACGCTGGTGCGAACAAGGCATATTTTAACCATTGCACTTTCAGTGGCAAACTTGTCAATACTGTAACAAGTGCAAACAAGTCCGCTTATACATCCAATGGCAATCTTGATATGATAGGAGGCTTTGTAGGTGCAAGCGATGGAAATGCCTCTGCTTTGATACAGATAAAAGGTGGTGTCATGTCCGGTGAAATCACCGTGGCTGACGGAGCAAGAATGCTTGGCGGCTTTATCGGCAAGGCATCCTGCCCTGTGGTAATTGGAGATGACGATTTAGGTAATCATAGTACTTTCGCCGGCAAGATTGATTATACAGACAATACCGGTGTTGTAACGTCCCCTGCATATGGATATGTAGGAGGTTTCATTGGCAATAAGACAGCGAATACCACTTCAATTACCAATTGTGTTAGCACAGCCGCAAGTGAAGTTAAGATTTCTGGTGGTGCACCCTGCGTCGGTGGTTATATAGGCAAGAATGATGTTGCCTTTACCACCTTCAGTGGAAACATTTTTGGCGGGAAGGTCAATTATGCTTCTACCGGAGCTGTAGTATCAAATGCAATAGAAAGGGTCGGAGGCTTTGTTGGACATATGGGAGGCGGAGGCTCCACTTTCTCATCTTGTCAGTCAAATGGAACGATTACGATTTCGCAGGGTGCTATAAGTGTCGGTGGATTCTGCGGAACAGTTGGATCCAATGATACGTTCAGTTCTTGCGATTTTGGGGGCACGCTCGATTTTACTACTTATTCAACACTTCCTTCAGATTCCGACAAAGCGAACAGGTGTGGCCGTATTGGTGGTTTCGTTGGTGAAATACAGACCAATACTGTGACCTTTACCAATTGTAATGTCACGACAGAAGGAAAGGTGATCAGCAAGAAAGATGTTTCCAATAGCGGTGGTTTCCTTGGAAACGGTGGTAGTACTAACACTGGCAATACGGCAAGGGGAACTGCCATTTTTACCAATTGTAACTTCCACGGAACAATGTCTCACGATTGGGAAGATGGAGTAACTGGTTATGGTGCACATCGAATGGGCGGTTTTGTCGGCGATGCTTCCAGAGTAGTTTCACTCTCCTCTTGCTCGAATGATGGAACTATAGTCCTTCATGACAGGGGTAAAGGATGGACGGCCCTTGGTGGAATAATCGGACGTACGACAAATGCTGCAACTGGACACACAATGAGTTTTACACTTACAAGTTGTTCATTCAGCGGCACGATGACGGTTTATGCTCCTAATGCCACCCGTGCGACAAGTTTGTCAAATACGAAGAATATATTTGGTACCCTTATTGGCGCAAATGCGGCTACAACTGATGGTGTATTGACAATAGACGGTGCAAATTACACATCTAATTCGACTAATCACAACTATGCAGGTACAAGTGTTTCCTTCTTGGTTGAACCGTAGTATTATTCTTTAGAATCATCTTATTTGCAGTGCGGCTTCCACGCCGCACTGCTTTTTTTTTATGCGTTACCTAAAACGTAAGCATCCGAACAAGTACGTCTGTCAGTTTGTATAAGTGAGGTGTAACTTTGCCCCACTAATACAACCTGACATTATTATGATAACACGCGAGCAAATCGAAGAGAT
>Ga0256407_10008005_pt1 | contig 15676 bp, 10 predicted proteins | sample RumenRJG_04DNA_FD_193489 | JGI IMG/M metagenome (GOLD analysis project Ga0256407, IMG submission 193489) | Bovine rumen microbial communities from Lethbridge, Alberta, Canada - RJG_04 | ecosystem: Host-associated > Mammals > Digestive system > Stomach > Rumen | place: Canada: Alberta...
AGCGTACAGCACTTCGCCATGGCTCCCAACAACCTCGAGGATGCTCCCGCCTGGGCTGTCGACTTCATGAAGCAGGTGCCCACCAACTGACGAGACGCGCTTCATCGATGGCTATCCTGGCAAATACTGCATCATGGCACGTCGCGCAGGCACCAAGTGGTTTGTCGTAGGCATCACCAGCGACGGCACACCCCTGCAGAAGAAGATAGACACCAAGGCCTTCTTCCCCAAGGGCACGAAGCCTACTGTCTATACCGATGCTGATGCTATCGTGATTTTCTAATTAATAGCGGGGAACCGCTATTTGCTCTATTCTGTCAATTTGTCGCTCTTGTGCGACAGATTGGCAGAATTTTCGTTTTGGCATGTACCTTGCATATTGTTGTGTGAGCGCCGATAAGGCAATCAAACAAATTAACAAACATGTACAACTTAAAAATATAATTAGGAGGTAACAATTATGATGCCAATGATGAGAACAAACAGTTGGATTCCTGCAGTGTTTAACGATCTCTTTGATACGGAGTTCATGCCAAAGTGCAACGCTACTGCTCCCGCTATCAATGTGAAAGAATCGGACAAAGCGTATACCGTAGAGCTCGCCGCTCCAGGTATGAAGAAGGAAGACTTCAACGTACATATCAACGACGAGGGTAATCTGGTCGTCAAGCTGGAGAGCAAGCAGGAACACAAGGAGGAGGACAAGAACACCCGCTATCTGCGTCGCGAGTTCAACTACTCGAAGTACGAGCAGACCCTTATCCTGCCTGACGACGTCAAGAAAGACGCTATCTCGGCCAAAGTAGAACACGGCGTACTCACCGTCGAACTGCCCAGGGTGGTAGAGGAGAAAGTCAAGGTCTCTCGCCAGATTGATATCGCATAAACGCTGGCAAAACACAAGAATCATCAGCCCTGCATGCCCACGCATGCAGGGCTTTTTTGTAGCTTTTTTTATCGATAACACTCCTGACATAATTACTGATGCTTGTTTATTAGGCTTATAATGCCTCCGTACCAGTCTAATATGCCTCCGTACCAGTCTAATATGCCTCCGTACCAGTCTAATATGCCTCCGTACCAGTCTAATATGCTACCGTATCAGGCTAACACGCATCTCTATTAGGCTGATGGAGGGTTATTACCCCTTTATTGTCAGATTTACACCTCTATATTTCGTCCACTTTTTTATTCTTATGCTAAAAAATAAGAGGTTGTAAATCAGTGTTTTATAATTTTTTACATCTATATTCGTCCACTTTCTACTCCCATTGTCAGAAAGTACAACATTTTTTTAATAATTTTGCAGAAGAAAACCTAACGTCGGGTAAAATCTAACTCATAACAATAACACACTAATTAAACAAAGTATGAAGAAAAGCAGGTTTGTGATGATGTTGTTGACACTCTTCGTGTCTATAGCATCCTACGCCCAGAGTATCTCGGGTACTGTGACAGACGACCAGGGGGAGCCCGTCATCGGAGCTTCCGTCGTCGAGAAGGGTAAACCCCAAAACGGAGCCATCACCGACTTTGATGGTAAGTTCACTATTAATGTAAGTACGGGTACACCTATTATTATTAGCTATGTCGGCTTCGTTACCCAGGAGCTGAAGGCTACTAATGGTATGAAGGTGACGATGAAGGAAGACGCCCAGACGTTGCAGGACGTCGTTGTTATCGGTTACGGTGTACAGAAAAAGAGTGTGGTAACGGCCGCCATTGCCAAAGTGAGTGCCGACGACCTGGATGGTAAGACGCGTCTGCGTGCTGAGGATGCCCTGAAGGGTTTGGCAGCAGGTGTGAACGTGACATCATCGTCTGGTCAGCCTGGCGCAAAGTCGATGATTCGCATTCGTGGTATCGGTACGATCAACAACTCTGAACCCCTCTATATTATCGATGGCATGCCTACTGACCAAAATGGTATGGAGAGCGTGAACCCTGGCGATATTGAGAGTATCGAGGTGCTGAAGGATGCTGCCTCTGGTGCTATCTATGGTGCTCGTGCCGCCAACGGTGTTATCCTCGTTACCACGAAGAAGGGTAAGGTGGGTAAGGCCTCTATCAACTATAACTTCTCTTATGGCTGGCAGAGTGCGTGGAAGAAGCGCGACGTAACGGGAGCTACCGACTATGCCATCCTGCAGAACGAGCGCTACGTGCAGAACGGCATGGCTCCGCTCTATAGCGACCCTTATAACTTGGTGGATGCCAATGGTGAGGCCATTAAGGGCTTCGGTACCGACTGGCAGGACCTGCTGTTCAACGACAATGCACCCATCGTACAGCATGACGTCAGCATCAGCGGTGCCTCTGAGAAAATCAACTACTACCTCTCATTAGGCTACTTCTCACAGGACGGTATCGTGGGTGGTAACTATGGCCAGTCAAACTACGACCGTCTGACTATCCGCTCAAACAACCAGTTCAACCTGTTTGATGCCAGCAAGGAGCGCAGCTTCCTGAACAAGCTGGATGTTGGTGCCAATGTTTCCTACATGCGCGTACATAATACTGGTATTGATGCCAACTCAACATGGGGCTCACCCCTTGGTTCAGCACTCTATCTGGCTCCCACACTGCCCGTCACACTGAAGGGTCAGAAGGGTCAGAACATGATTGACCAGTATAGCGCTTACGACCTCTATCGTGATGCCAATGGCGATCCTTACACCATTCCTGGCTATATCGGTTCTTACAACGAGCAGAACAACCCCATCGCCCTGATGCAGGGCAATCCCAACAAGAACTGGAGCCATAAGTTTACTCCTAAGTTCTCTATCGATCTGCAACTGTTCGACGAGTTGAAATACCACTTTAACTACTATGCTGAGCTCTCTTTCTGGGGCTATGAGGGCGCTACGCTGCAGAAGTACTATCTCTCTGGCAACAATAACAGCGACCACACGCAGGCCGTAGCCTATAAGGGCAACAGCACAAACTGGCAGGTGGAGAATACGCTGACCTACGACAAGATTATCGGTAAGCACACCATCAACGTGGTGCTCGGTCAGTCAGCTATGAAGAGCAAGGGCGACGAGTTGGGTGGCTCACACTGGAATCTGGTGAATACCAGCAAGCCCAGCATCAACTACACTACCGGCGGTAGCTTGGAGCTGACCACCGATGCCGATGGTAAGGTAACGGGTGCCAAGAGTCTGGTTAGTGCGTGGGGCGCTCCCTATACAGAGCATCACCTGTCGTCACTCTTTGCCCGTCTGAGCTACAACTACGACGAGCGTTATATGGCTCAGTTCACTATTCGTCGTGACGGCTCTAGCCGCTTCGGTTCTAATAATAAGTATGGTACTTTCCCCTCTTTCTCACTGGGTTGGAACATTATGAACGAAAGTTTCATGAAGAGCACCAACGACTGGTTGAACAACCTGAAGGTTCGCTTCAGCTGGGGTAAGAACGGTAACGATAATATTGGCGACTTCGCCTATACCACACTGCCCACAACAGGTGGCAGCAACAACTACTACTTCGGACAGACATCGGCTATGGTCTACGGCTCAAAGGCCAACCGTCTGGCTAACGAAGACCTGAAATGGGAAGAGAGCGAGCAGACCGACTTCGGTATCGACTTCGGCTTCTGGAACAACAAGCTGACCTTCTCAGTAGACTACTATAAGAAAAAGACCAACGGCATGATTATCGACATGCCTATCCCCAGCTACGTAGGCGAACAGCGTCCGCTGGCCAACGTGGGCGATATGGAGAACAGCGGTTGGGAGTTTGAGGTTGGCTACAAGTGGAACATTGCCGACGCTCAGTTTGCAGTGAAGGGTAATGCCTCATACCTGAAGAATGAGTTGAAGAACATCGGTAACGACACGGGCTTCCTGAACTATGGCATCAGCCAGTTTGCTGATGGTGGCACACGCGCTGAGAACGGCCAGCCCTTCCCATTCTTCTATGGTTACAAAACAAACGGTATCTTCCAGAACATGGACGAGGTGAATGCTTACACCAATAGCAAGGGTGAACTCATCCAGCCCAATGCCCAGCCTGGTGACTTCCGCTTCGTGGATGTCAACGGCGACGGTACCATTACCAGCGACGACCGCACTAACATCGGTAATGGCGTTCCCAAGTGGTCATTCGGCTTCAACTTCGACGCAGCATGGAAGGGTTTCGACCTGAGCGTCTTCTTCCAGGGTGTGAGTGGTGTCGATGTATTCGACGCTACCTATCGTCAGGACATCGCATCAGGTAACTATCCCACTTGGGTGCTTGACCGCTGGACTGGCGAAGGCACCAGCAACACGGTGCCTACGCTGGGTAACTCTAAGAACTGGGTTTGCAGCGACATGTATGTTCACGACGCCAGCTATCTGCGCCTGAAGAACATTACGCTGGGCTACACCTTGCCACGTAATCTGACTGCAAAGATCGGCATCAACCGCCTGCGCGTCTATGCTCGTGCTGAGAACCTCATCACCTGGACCAAGTATTGGGGATTCGACCCTGAAATCGGTGCAGGATGGGACAACGACTCACAGAAGCACAATACACAGAATACTGGTGTAGACTATGGTGTCTATCCACAGGCTCGCACCTATACTGTCGGATTTAACATCTCGCTGTAAATTGAAAATTGTAAATTGATAATTGAAAATTGAAAATTATGAAAACCAAGATATATAACAAGGTTTGGGCAGGAGTATTCTCCTTCCTCCTTCCTCTTTCCTCCTTCCTCGTAACATCTTGTAGCGATGACTTCCTGGAGGTAAAGAACCCGACGGGTGAACCTCTTGAAGAATACTATACCAATGAGCAGACGCTCAATGAGGCTCTGACCTCTGCCTACGCTCCTTTGCACTGGCCCGACTGGGACAATGTAGCCTATAACGACCTTACCGTAGATGGTGAGATTATGGGTGATGACTTCTGGGTAGGTGGTGCCCACAATCAGGACAACCAGCACTGGCACCGCCTGTTTAACTTCGAGGGTGACGCCAACAATACGCTGGCCACGCTGTGGGGCGACTTCTATAGCGGCATCAAGCGTTGCAATGACGCTATCAAGTATGCTGGTTGGAACAAGGGTAAACTCTCTGACGACTTCATCAACAAGATGGAGATGCAGGCCCGTCTGCTTCGCGTGTACTATTATAATATTCTGTGGCACTATTATGGCAATATCCCCTTCTATCTGGAGAATCTGTCATTGCCTTATACCGCTCCTCAGATCAAGGCCGACGAGGTGTATAACAACCTGTTGCCTGAGTTGGAAGACATCATCGCTTCTAACGTATTGCCCATGCGTTGGTCAAATGCTGAGGCTGGTCGCGTGAGTCAGGCCTTTGCCTATATGCTCTATGCCGAAATGGTGATGTACCAGAATGATGAGAGCCGTTTCCAGAAGGCCCTTGGCTTCATGAAGGAGATTATCAATGATGCTGACTACAGCCTGAATCCCAGCTTCTCAGACATCTGGAAGGAGAGTGGCGAGTGGTGCCAGGAGAGCATCTTCGAGATTAACTATAACGACGACCAGGCTCAGCGCGACTGGGGTACAGCAGCATTGAATGCCGGTGGCACCGTATTCCCCACACTCTGCTCACCCAATGGTTGGGGTGGCGGCGAAGGCTGGGATGGCGGCAACGACGGTTGGGGCTTCCTGCCTATGCGCATAGAAACCTATAACATGTATGCTGATGGCGACCTGCGTCGTGAGGCTACCTGTTGGGACGTTCGTGGCTACAGCTATACAGATCGTTATCAGGATACTCACATCTGGCATGGCAAATATCGTCCACAGTCAGAGAACAACAAGGATTGTCCGACCTCTAAGAACTTGAACTATAACAACAACAAGCGCATCTACCGTTATGCAGAGACCTTGCTGAATGCTGCTGAGTTGTTGCTTCGCACCAATGGTGGACTGTCGGAGGCTACAGGTTATGTGAACGAGGTTCGCGCCCGTGCTGGTCTGGCAGCAGTGGATGGTGTAAGCATCGACGACATCCTCAAGGAGCGCCATCTGGAGTTCTGTGGCGAGGGTAAGCGCTACTTCGACCTGGTACGTGCTGAGGGTATCCCTGGCGCTACACAGAAGGCCAGTCTCGTGCTCGTTCCCGACACCTATGGCTATCGCACTAACTCATGGACTCCCAGCAAGAAGCACATTCCTCTGTCTCAGAGCGAGCTCGATGCTGATCCCACACTGGAGCAGAATAACTATTAAAAGACCACGAATTACCCTAATATAACGAATTATGAAAACCAAAAGAAATATATCAATGAAGTGGTGGAGAGCGGCATCCCTTTCTTCACTCTTCGCTATTCCCTTTGCCTTTCTGATGTCCTGCTCTCCTGACAGTTTCGACGGAGCAGATCCCAACGGCAGACCAACTGTTGATGGTGTGGACTTCCAGATGACTGTAGACCAGGAGACCAACCAGATGGTGGCTACCTATAAGGCTCAGCCTGGTACCTATCCTGTATGGATTCTCGACGGTACCTCTTATTCTACACTCCCTGAGGTGGGCTATAAGAATGATGAGGCTGGCACGCATACCATTGAGATGAAGCTGGGCAACCGCAACGGCTTTAGCCAGGGTGGCATCAAGAAGACCTATACGTTCAACGAGACCAAGATAGACTATACGGCCGACTTCCGTCGTATTGCCGACAAAGAGTGGCGCATTGCCAACAAAGAGGCTGGTCACATGGGTTGTGGCCCTGCAGGTACAGCTGGTACAGAGTGGTGGTCAGCAGCTCCTGACGACAAGAAGGGCTTTGGTGTCTATGACGACCGCATCACCTTTACGGCCACTACAAAGAAGGGTGGTGGCTATACTTACAACCCTGGTGCTGATGGTATGACCTATGTGAACTATGGTACACATTTCAATACTGTTGATGCTACAGCTGATCTCGACGTTGCACTCGGTGAGCAGACTGCTACTTGGAACTTCGAGGAACTCGACTGGACAGACGCCGAGGGTAACGTGAGCAAGCAGCGCTATATTCGCTTGTCTGGCAACACGCTGTTCCCTTACATCAGCAGTGATGACCAGTATGCTGACCCTTTGTTCCGCGTGGAGCAGCTGACAGCCAAGAAACTGGTGCTGGTCTATGATAAGCCCGACCGCAGTATTGCGTGGCGCTTTATCCTGACCTGCGAGGCTGAAGAAAAGGAGTGGAGTGGTTACGACCCCAACAGCCAGTTCAATATGTGGAAGGGTGTCACACCGACGATGGAGTTCTGGTATGCTCCAGGTTGGGCACAGATTGCCGATCCAGGCTTTGTGGATGGTGGCAACGACTATACCATCACACTGCCCGAGGCTACTACCGACCAGTGGCAGGCTCAGGTGAAGTTCCACACCGACCTCACCACCAATGCTGCTACCAATTATGACTTCTCTGCTGTCTTCAACAGCGACAAGGATCTGAACGGAGCTACTGTGAAGCTGGTGCTCGATGGCGACGATGGCGTGTTCTATTTCACTGACCGTATCGACCTGAAGGCTGGTCAGGACTATATCTTCTGGAAGAGCGACATGCCTGGTATCGATATGAATAAGGTGATGCTGGTACTCGACTTCGGTGGTTGTCAGGCTAATACTACCGTCAATGTCTCGGGTATCGTACTGAAGAACCATGCTGACGATGATGGTACCGTACCTCCAACAGAAGGTGGCGACGATCCCGACCAGCCCACTGTTGACTGGGATGCTACTTCATCTGCCAACCTTTGGAATGCGGTAGAGAACGGTAGCGCATTCATCAGCGTCACCCCGTGGTTTGCCAACGATGGTTGGTCACAGATTGGTGACCCCGAATGGAAACACGCAAATGGCGAGTGGACGCTGACCATTCCTGAAGGTATGGGTGGCAGCCAGTGGCAGGGCCAGTTCCCCATCAACACCTCACTGACAGCAAGCAAGAATAAGAAGTACAACGTCTACCTTGTATTGGAGGCTGATCAGGATTGTAATGGTGTAACTATTAAGCTGACTGAAACAGATGAGGCCGATGGTACCAAGCACGACGACAACTTCTTCTTCGCTGATCGCCACGATGTAAAGGCTGATGTACCATTTGTCTTCAAAGCCAAAGCTGTTACTCTGCCTAAGAACGATGCTCATGCCCTGTCGTTGTTCTTCGACTTCGGCGGTTCACCCATTGGCACGAATATCAAGATTAGCAAGATATACTTTGAGGAGTCTGTAGAACTCTCTTATGACGATGCCAACAACCTGTGGAAGGGTGTCGACGAAGGTCAGGACTTTGTCAGTGTTACCCCGTGGTTTGCCAACGACGGCTGGTCACAGATTGGCGATCCTGTATGGGAACACAAAGGCAACAAATGGAGCCTGACCATTCCTGAGGGTATGGGCGGCAGCCAGTGGCAGGGACAATTCCCCATTAATACCAAGTTGGCTACAGCGCAGAACGATGCCTATAACTTCCAGTGCACCATCCTGGCTGATGAGGATTGCAATGGCATTACCATCAAGCTGACGCAGACAGATGAGGCCAGTGGTACCAAGCACGACGATAACTTCTACTTTGCCGATCGTCACGATGTGAAAGCTGACGAGCCTTTCGTCTATACGATGAAGGGTGTTACACTGCCCAAGAACGATGCTCATGCTTTGTCGTTGTTCTTCGACTTCGGAGGTTCACCTATCGGAACCAACATCGTTATTAGTGATATCATTTTTGAAAAAGCAGAATAGAACAATTTTAACTATGAAAAAGAATATGTTAAATACAATGATGCTCTCATTTGTTGTAGCCCTGATGGGATGTGCTGAGAGCGACAAATACAGTTACTATGAAGGTGGGGCGGCTCCTGATGCCGCCATCACCATCTCGCAAGAGACATTCGCTGTGCCAGAAGATGGTGGCACTGTTACCGTCAATGTCACCACAACAGCCAAAGAGTGGGGTGCCTATGCTACGGACAACTTCATCAAGGTAGACTACGAGAATACCAACAGCTCCAGTGGTACCGTCACCATTACGGTGGAAGACAATCCTACTTCTTATGAGCGTACTGGTGCTGTCGTCATCATGTCTGGCAACAGCCGTAAGAGCATCGCTGTCTCTCAAGAAGCATCGATCGACTCTAATGCTCCCGAAGGTTATAAACTCGTCTGGCACGATGAGTTCAATAGCGGTTCTGAGCTGAATGCTACCGACTGGACCCATGAGGTGTGGGGAAAAGGTCGCGTGAACAACGAGCTGCAGGAGTATGTGAACCACACCACACCAGAAGGAAAGCTGGTGACGGAGGTGAGAAACGGCAAGTTGCGCATCACTGCCCTGAAGGAGAACGGCAAGATCTATTCAGGTCGTGTCTATGCCAAGGTTCGTGAGGGTTGGACGTATGGCTATATCGAGGCCAGCATCAAGTTGCCAAAGGGTAAGGGCACATGGCCTGCCTTCTGGATGATGCCTGTCAACTTCCACTCATGGCCTGCTGATGGTGAGATAGATATCATGGAAGAGGTGGGCTACCGCCCCAACTATGTGTCTTCAAGCTTGCATGCCAATGCCCACGTGCATACCGCTGGTACACAGGTGACCCACGAGATGCTGTGCGAGGGTGCTGAGGACGATTTCCACACCTATGCTATCTTGTGGACAGCCAGCAACATCACGACCTATGTAGACGGTCAGGTGCAGCTCTCTTACGACAATCGTGGTCTGGGTCGTGACGACTGGCCCTATGACGATCCTTTCTACGTAATCCTCAACCTTGCTTGGGGTGGCGACTGGGGTGCTGCCCAGGGTGTCGATGAGTCGGCACTTCCTACCACAATGGAGGTAGATTACGTGCGTGTATTCCAGAAGAAGTAAGGTATTTAAAGTTCAAAGTTTAATGTGTAAAGTATATTGTTTAATACTATCGGTTATGATGACTGCCAGCGCACAGGCTCAGCAACTGCCCAAGTATCTCGATGAGTCGGTACCTGTGGAGGAGCGTATCGACGATGCGCTTAGCCGGATGACACTCGACGAGAAGATTGCCGTGATTCATGCGCAGTCGAAGTTCTCCAGTCCTGGTGTGAAACGTCTCGGTTTCCCTGACCTGTGGACGGATGACGGTCCTCATGGTGTGCGCCCTGACGTGCTCTGGGACGAGTGGGTACAGGCTGGTCAGACCAATGACTCGTGTGTGGCATTCCCTGCGCTGACCTGTCTGGCGGCTACGTGGAATCCCGCTATGGCGTCGCTCTATGGCACGTCACTGGGTGAAGAGGCGCTCTATCGTAACAAGAGTGTCATCCTGGGTCCTGGCGTGAATATCAACCGCACACCGCTGGGAGGACGTAACTTCGAGTATATGGGTGAAGACCCATATCTCGCCTCGCAGATGGTGGTGCCCTATGTTCAGGGACTGCAGTCGAAGGGTGTGGCATCGTGTGTGAAGCACTATGCACTGAATAATGATGAGGAATATCGCCATCAGGTGAATGTCATCATCAGTGATCGTGCCCTCCACGAGATTTATCTGCCTGCCTTCCGTGCTGCCGTGCAGCAGGGTGGGGCTTGGGCCATCATGGGTGCCTATAACCTCTATAAAGATCAGCACAACTGTCATAACGATATTCTGCTGAATAAGATTCTGAAGCACGACTGGGGTTTCGACGGCGTAGTCATCAGCGACTGGGGTGGTTGCCACAATACGGAAGAGGCTGTCACCAATGGTCTTGACCTGGAGTTCGGCACTTGGACAGATGGTCTGACGATGGGACGTACCAATGCCTATGACAGCTACCACATGGCTGTGGCCTACAAGAAGCTCATCCAGGAAGGAAAGTTCACCACAAAGGAACTCGACGAGAAGGTGCGTCGTGTATTGCGTTTGTTCTATCGTACCACGATGAATCGCCACAAGCCCTATGGTTTCCTTTGCTCTGAGGCTCATTATGATGCAGCGAGAAAGATAGCACAGGAAGGTATCGTGCTGCTGAAGAATGAGAAGAACCTGTTGCCACTGGACAAGTCGAAGCAGCAACGCATCCTTGTCGTTGGTGAGAATGCCATCAAGATGATGACAGTGGGTGGTGGCTCGTCATCGCTCAAGGTGCAGCACGAGATTCTGCCCCTTGATGGTCTTACATCAGCACTCAACCATCAGACATCTACCATCGACTACGCTCGTGGCTATGTGGGTGACACCATCCAGAGCTTCGATGGTGTGACTGTAGGTCGTAGTCTCCGTGAGACCCGTTCGCAGGCTGAGCTGACTGCTGAGGCTGTGGAGAAGGCCAAACAGGCTGATGTCGTCATCTTCTTTGGAGGTCTGAACAAGAGTGATTTCCAAGACTGCGAAGGTCACGACCGTAAGCAGTACGAACTGCCCTATGGTCAGAACGAACTCATCGAGGCCCTGTTAGCTGTCAATCCCCGTCTGGTGTATGTCAACATTAGTGGTAATGCTGTCGCTATGCCGTTTGCCAACAAGGTGCCAGCTATTCTGCAGGCGTGGTTCCTCGGCTCTGAGGCTGGTAATGCCATTTCCGATGTGCTCTTTGGTGAAGTCAATCCTTCTGGTAAGTTGCCTTACACCTGGTATCAGCGTCTGGACGACTGTGGTGCACACGCCTTGAAAGCTTTCCCTGGCACATGGCGTGATGACTACAAGATCATCGACGAGGAATACAAGGAAGGAATCTATGTTGGCTATCGTTGGGCAGACAGGCAGAAGATTCGTCCGCTGTTCGCCTTTGGTCATGGACTTAGCTATACTACCTTTAAGTTGGGTAAGCCTGTGGCTGATAAGAAGCAGTTGACTGCTGACGAAAAGATTACCTTTACCGTCAGCGTTACCAATACGGGTCTTCGTGCTGGTGCAGAGACCGTTCAGCTTTATGTCAGCGACAAGAAAGCTTCGGTAGACCGTCCTGTCAAGGAACTCAAGGCCTTCCAAAAGGTGTTCCTTCAGCCTGGTGAGAGTCGTGATGTCACACTGACCATCGGACGTGATGCGCTGAGTTTCTATGACGAGGTGAAAGGTCAATGGACTGCTGAGCCTGGACAGTTTGAGGCACTCATAGGTACTGCCTCTGATTCCCTTGTGGGCAAATGCTCCTTTGAATTGGAACAATAGTTTGTTAGTTAGTATATAGTAAGATGTGGATTATTAAGTAATTCCATGAAAAAATGTCTGGGAAATAGTAATGTTTTCCAGACTTTTTTGTATCTTTGCAAGCAGAAACCAAGCTAGGATGAAGAAACTACTGATATTATTCTTTTCTTTCTTTTCTTTTATCACTCCTTCTGCTTTTGGACAGAGTGACATGACATCGTATTGCCAGCAGATTGATGAGGCTATTGCTCATTCGCAGGACTATATTGCTTCCCATGAGCAGAAGATTGGCGAAGCTCGTCGTGCTTTAACAATGGAGACCACCCCCAGGGGAAGATACGCTCAGAACTATCGCCTCTATGAACTTTATAAGCCCTTTGTTAGCGATTCTGCCATGTACTTCCTGCGTCAGTGCATCTCGCTGGCTGATGGTATGGGAGATCAGTCGTCAGCCGTCCGTTGTCGCTCGCTGTTGGCTATCCGCTGCTCGAATATCGGCATGTACGACGAGGCCCTCAACATCCTTGACTCTGTAAAAGTTCAAAGTATCGACACCCTTTCTCTCGGCACCTATTACGAGGCCTACAATAATGTCTATAGCGAGTTGGCTTATTACACCCACCTGGACAACATGCAGCAGTTCTATCATGCCAAGTCTGAGTATTATGAACAGCTGATGCTGGCTACGTTGCCGTCTACCAGTGAGTCGTGTTTTCTGCGTCGTGAACAGCGTGCACAGGCCGAAGGCAAGCTCGATGAGGCTATGCGTATTAACGACGAGTGGATGAAGACCGTTGAGACAGGTTCTCACCCTTATGCCCTCGTGGCACTCTACCGTTATATTGAGTATAAGCTACGTGGCGACAGTACGCAGATGATTCATTGGTTGGTAGAGTCTGTCTTGGCCGATATCCGTAATGCAGCGATGGATCAGGGTTCTATGTGGGAACTGGCTAATGAGCTGATGCTGCATGGCGACATCGATAAGGCATCAAGTTATATCAGTTTTACCAGCGACTGTGCAAACCGCTACGGCTCTCGTCAGCGCAATTGGCAAATAGCCCCTTTGCTGGCTACCATTGCTAAGAACTACAAGGTACAGAGTGAACGTAACACTGCCCAGCTGTGGGGGGCTCTCGTCGTCATCAGCGTTCTCTTGTTGTGTATCCTTGGCGTGCTGTTGTTCCTGCATCGTCGCAACAAACAGCTGGCTACTGCCCGTAATGCCCTGAAAGAGTCTAACGATGAGCTGGCCTCTGTCAATGCACAGCTGTCGGCTGTCAACGCTCAACTCTCTACCGTCAATGCACAGTTGTCAACAGTCAACTCCCAACTCTCCGAGAGCAACCGCGTCAAGGAAGAGTATATTGGACGATTCATGAGTCTTTGCTCGCAGTATATCGACAAGCTCGACAACTACCGCAAGATGGTGAACAAGAAGATGAAGAATAAGGAACTCGAAGAACTCTTCCTCCTCTCCAAGTCTACGGAGCTCAAGGAGAAAGAGTTGGAAGAACTCTTCCTCAACTTCGACAGTGTCTTCCTGCACCTCTTCCCCAATTTCGTCAATGACTTTAACGACTTGTTGCAGCCTGAGGTGCGCGTACAGCCCAAGGAGGACAACCGACTCACCACTGAAATCCGCATCTTCGCCCTTATCCGTCTGGGTATCGAAGACTCTTCGAAGATTGCCGAATTCCTACACTATTCCGTCAACACAATTTACAACTACCGCGCTCGCATCAAGAACGGTGCCATCGGCAACCGCGAGCAGTTCGAGCGCCAGATTAAGACATTATAATAATACAATGAAACGAATCCTATTTCTCACTGTCTGCAGCCTCATGGCGATGGGCAGTATTGCACAGCAACAGTTGGGCCAGCGCCCCCGCGTGAAGTCGCCCGTAGTAAATGGTGACGGCTCTGTGACGTTTAATTTCTATGATCCCTCTGCGCAGAAAGTAAGTGTCTTTGGTGACTTCAAAGAAATCAGTGGTCAGATGTTGGAATTGACCAAACAGGACAATGGTGTATGGACAGGCACTACTGCTCCTCTTGCACCAGAACTATATTCGTACAGTCTGACAGTCGATGGACAGCGCTTCATAGATCCTGCCAATAGTTATGTCAACCGTGACATTTCGACGCTTAGCAATATTTTCATTGTATCGAAGTCAAACAGTGACAAAGGGCATCTCTATGCTGTCAACAATGTTCCTCATGGAACACTGTCACGTGTGTGGTATGATAGTCCTACTTTGGGACAGCAACGTCGCATGACTATTTATCTGCCGCCTACATACGATGGTAAGAAACGCTTCCCTGTCATGTACTTGCTGCATGGTCATGGTGGCGATGAGACGGCATGGGGTGATCTCGGTCGTACGTCGCAGATTATGGATAACCTCATCGCTGAGGAACGTTGTGTACCTATGATTGTTGTTATGCCTAATGGCAATCCAACGTGCGATGCTGCTCCAGGATGGTGGCATGAGGGTATGTATACACCTGATGGTAATGCTTTTAATGAACGTGGTGCAAAATCGACGATGGAAGAGAGCTTCATGGACATTGTGAACTATGTCGACAGTCACTATCAGACCATCAAGAAACGCTCCGCCCGTGCCGTCACAGGACTTTCTATGGGTGGTGGTCATACCTTTGGTATTTCACGCCTCTATCCTGAGGTGTTCGATTACTATGGCCTGCAGTCTGCTGCCTGTCGAATGCCGCGCGAAATAGTGCCCCAAGTTCAGAACTCCAAGTTAAACGAGGATTTCGATGGACAGATGGCGCGTCTCTTTGCTTCGAAGCCTAAGCTATTCTGGATAGCGATTGGCAAGGACGACTTCCTCATGCAGATGAATACGGAATTGCGTAGCTATCTTGATGCCCACCATTATCCCTATGAGTATTATGAGAATGATGGTGGACATATCTGGCGCAATTGGCGCATCTATCTAACCATGTTTGCCCAGAAGATTTTCAAGTAACAAAGGTTACTGTACTTTCAGTGTTTTCGACAGGGTGTCGTCACTATTGGCACCAATCATGATGTCGAAGAATCCGGGTTCCAGAACAGGCTTACCCTGACTGTTCAGGTACTGCAGGTGCTCACGGTCTATACAGAACGTGACGCGGCGCTGCTCGCCAGCCTTCAGGTGGATGCGCTGGAAGCCACGCAGCTCCTTGACGGGACGGGCAATGGTGGATGCCTGCTGGTGGATGTAGAGCTGTACGACCTCGTCACCTTCGCGTTGCCCAATGTTCTTCACCGTGATGCTGGCCTCGACGCTGCCGTCGGCCTGCATGGTGGTACTGCTCAGCTGAGGGTCAGAATAGCTGAAGGTGGTGTATGTCAGGCCGTAACCGAAGGGGTAGAGTGGGTCGTTGCGCACCTCCAGGTAGTTGCTGGCATATTTGCGATACTTGTTGAAACCCTTCTCCACGGGACGACCAGTGTTCAGGTGGTTATAATAAAGAGGTACCTGACCCAACGCCTGCGGCATGGTGACGGTGAGGCGTCCGCTGGGTGCTGCATCGCCAAAGAGCACGTCGGCAATGGCGTCGCCAGCCTCAGAGCCAGCAAACCATACGTTCATGATGGCATCCACA
>Ga0256407_10008007_pt1 | contig 15675 bp, 8 predicted proteins | sample RumenRJG_04DNA_FD_193489 | JGI IMG/M metagenome (GOLD analysis project Ga0256407, IMG submission 193489) | Bovine rumen microbial communities from Lethbridge, Alberta, Canada - RJG_04 | ecosystem: Host-associated > Mammals > Digestive system > Stomach > Rumen | place: Canada: Alberta | collected...
GTACAGCAGGCGAAAAAGATTACAGGTACTGTAGTCGATTCTCAAGGCCCCATTATCGGAGCCAGTGTTGTCGTGAAGGGTACGTCGAATGGTGTCGCTACCGACTTCGACGGTAACTTCTCTCTCAATGCCAACCCAGGTCAAACCCTGGTGATCTCTTACATTGGCTATGTCAACAAAGAAGTGAAAGTGACAGCCAATCAGACGAATTATAACATCACCCTCGAGGAGGATAAGCAGATGCTCGACGAGGTGGTTGTTGTAGGTTACGGTACGATGAAGAAGAGTGACCTTTCAGGTGCTTCTTCAACTCTTAGTGAAGATCAGCTGAAGGATGCTCATATCACAAACCTTGACCAGGCATTCCAAGGCCGCGTAACTGGTGTGTCAGCCGTACAGACATCTGGAGCTCCAGGTTCAAGTTCGTCTATCCGCGTACGTGGTCAGGCCACTATCAATGCCGGTGCTGAACCTCTGTACGTTATTGATGGTGTTATTGTACAGAGTGGTGGACAGTCGGGTGCTGACTTCGGTTTGGGAGATAAACTGGGTAATGGTCAGGTATCTACTATTTCTCCACTTGCAACAATTAACCCTGCCGACATCGTCTCAATGGAAATCCTGAAGGATGCTTCGGCAACAGCTATCTATGGTGCCCAGGGTGCTAACGGTGTTGTGCTGATTACAACTAAGCGTGGTAAGGCTGGTGAGGCAAAGTTTACCTACGACGGTATGGTGAACTGGTCACGCCAAAGCAAGCGTATCGAGATGCTCAATCTGCGTGAGTTTGCTGAGTACTACAATGACCTCGTAAACCAGGGTGAACTGTCAAAGCCCGATCCTGCATATTCTGACCCCAGCGTTCTCGGCAAGGGAACAAACTGGCAGGACGCCGTGTTCCGTACTGCATTGCAGCACCAGCACCAGATAGGTATGCAGGGTGGTAGCGACAAGGTGAAATACTACGTCAGCGGTGGTTTCATGAATCAGGAAGGAACTTTGATTGGTAGTGACTTTAAACGCTACTCTCTGCGTTCTAACCTCGATGCCGAGCTGAAATCATGGCTGAAGATGGGACTTAACGTATCATTCAGTGAGACAAAGGAAGACCTTCTGAAGGCAGATCAGGATGAGGGTATCATAAACTACTCTCTGACCACTCCTCCTGACATTCAGATATACAATATCGACGGGGGCTATTCTTCAGTAAGCAAGGAAGGATTCACTAATCCTAACCCAATCGCAATGGCGTTGATGAACGACATCAACCTGAGGCGTCAGAAACTTAATGGTAATATCTTCTTTGATATCACTCCGATCAAGAATCTCACCTGGCACACAGAACTGGGCTGGGACCTTGGATGGAACCACGCGGAGACCTTCAACCCGACTGTTGACCTGGGTACTTACCATATCAGCAAGAATGAGGGTCGCGAGCAGAAGAACGAGAACAAATACTGGACATTCAAGAACTATGTTACCTATAATGGCAATATCGGTAAGCACAGCTTCACGGCAATGGTAGGACAGGAAGCATGGGAGTCTAAATGGAGCTACGTTTCAATCTTCAACACCGGTATGCCTCTTGACATCGTAAAGAACCCCAAACTCGGAACTGGCGAGCCAACTATCGGTTATGGATTCGGAAGTGCTGCAATGGCTTCTTTCTTCACTCGTGAAACATATAACTATGACAACCGATACATGCTCACATACACCTATCGTTACGATGGTAGCTCTAACTTCGGTCCTAACAAGCGCTGGGCAGGATTCCACTCTGTTGCTGCTTCATGGCGATTCTCTGAGGAGAAGTTCTTCGAGAATATCAAGAACAAGGGCATCATCACCAACGGTAAACTTCGTATCGGATGGGGTCAGACTGGTAACTCCAACATCGGAGGCTATAAGTGGGGCTCTGCGATGAGCACGATGAGCACGGGACTTGGTACCAGCTATCGTCCTGCCAACATCAAGAACCTCGACATCAAGTGGGAGACACAGGAGCAGATCAACATCGGACTGGACCTGAACTTCCTCAACGACCGCATCAACTTGGTATTCGACTGGTATAAGAAAATGTCTAAGGACATGCTTATGCAGCTCATCCTGCCTTCGTTCATGGGTACAAGCGGTAACGGCTCTTCAGCACTGGCCGCCCCCTACGGAAACTATGGCGACATCCAGAACACCGGTTTTGAAATCGCGCTGAACACCAAGCCGATAGAGAACAAGAACTTCTCCTGGAACTCCGACATCCAGTTCTCCATCAACCGCAACAAACTGAACAGCCTCTCCAACTCGATAGCCCTGCCCGGTGTGGGACAGTGGACCGACGTCGTCAGCCGTTCGGTTCCAGGCGAGAGCCTCTATAACTTCTACGGCTATGAGGTTGAAGGTATCTATCAGAGCTTTGAGGACATTATCAATTCACCGGTAAACACTCTTCAGCAGAACAATCCTATCGTGAAGAATGCCGATGGCACATATAGCTGGAGCACTGATCCGAGTCGCTACAGCCGCTCGAATACAACATTTGTTGGTGATATCAAGTACAAGGACGTCAACGGTGACGGCATCATCGACGTAAACGATAAGACCAACATCGGTTCGCCGCTGCCTAAGTTCACATTCGGATGGAACAACACCTTCCGCTACAAGAACTTCGACCTGACCCTGTTCATCAACGGTTCGGTGGGCAACAAGGTGGGTAACTACATGAAGATGAAACTGACCCACATGAGCTCAGCCTGGACCAACCAGACCACAGACGTGCTGAACCGCACGAAACTGGCGCCCATCGACGCATCGGACGCCACATGGTATGAGAACATCCAGAATGTCAAGGTGGCCAACCCCGGTGCCTCCATTCCACGCGCCTCCATCAATGATCCTAACGACAACGACGCATGGAGCAGCCGCTATATCGAAGACGGCAGTTACGTCCGCCTGAAGAACATCACCCTGGGTTACACTTTCGACCAGAAACTCATCAGGAAGATCGGACTGACCAACCTGCGCCTCTCTCTCAGTGCCACCAACCTCTGGACCATCACTGGCTATGACGGCTACGACCCGGAAATCGGTGCATCAACAGCAAGCGCTAACGTATTCGGACTCGATAACGGACGTTATCCTTCACCAACAAGTTTCTCATGTGCATTGAGCGTGTCATTCTAAATTATTATTATTATTGATATGAAAACAAAAATTAATATGAAAGCCATGGGTGTCGGAGTGCTCTTCTCTGCAGCCCTCATGTGCCTCACCTCTTGCGACGACTTCCTGGATCGCCCGACAGAGGATAACTATAATACGGATAACTATTATTCATCCGACGCAGCCTGCATCTCAGGTGTCAACTACCTCTACAACTCGCCCTGGTATGATTTCCAGCGCGGATTCATCAAAGTTGGTGAGGTGTTGTCCGGGAATATGTATTGGGGAGGAGAACCATATATGAACTTCTCTGTAAATGGCACCAACGCTAACCTGATAGACATGTCATACTCACTTTGGGCAGTCATCGGTCACTGTTCAACAGTGTATCAGTCTATCAAGAATGCTTCGGCATCTCAGGCTGTGAAGAACCAGTGCATGGGAGAATGCTTAGCCTGGAAGGCAATGGCCTATTTCTTCCTGGTACGTTCATTCGGCGATGTGCCCATCATTCACGATAACTCAGCAACGCTTGCTGCCGGCAACTACAATGAACTGTCGAAGGTGGAGAAAGCTGATGTTTACGATTACATCATCCTGACGCTCGAGAAGGCCATGGAGCTGCTTCCTAAGGAGAAGAGCACCACGGGTCGTATTGACTACTACTGCGCAGAAGGTCTGCTGGCAAAGGTCTATCTGACCAAGGCTGGCGTGAAGGGAAGCCTGAACAACGACGACCTGGCCAAGGCTGCCCAGTATGCAAAGGACGTTATCGACAACTCGGGCCGTACGCTGATGCCGGAATATGCTGACATCTTCCGTGGTTCGAACAATGTCAGCGATGAGAGTCTTTTCGCATGGCGCTGGACCGTAGGTGCAGAATGGACTTGCCAGAACTCGCTTCAGAGCGACCTCGGCATCGAGGGTATCTGTGAGGTAGGTAATGTCTGGGGTGGCTGGGCCGGCCCGTCTGCAGACCTGATGGAGGCTTTCGATGTGATCAAGATTGAAGGTACTGGCACCGAATCCCGTCTGAAAGAGTTCCCAAGCCCGGAAAGCCGTCCAGACATCGATAAGCGCCGCAAGGCTACTATGATGCTGCCCGGTGACGTATATCCTTACTTCTGGCGTGACAAGGGCGGACTGGACTATCTGAAATTCATATACGACAAGGACTACAATAATTCGGCTACTGGACAACTGGAAGGTCCCTGTGGAACAAACAACGTGAAGCATCTCTATGGAAACACTGCTGACCACGTGGCTGAAATGGGTATTGCCGACGGTCGTATGGCTTCTGCACTGGCTACTCACATTCTGCGTCTTGCAGATGTCTATCTGGTATATGCTGAGGCAATGACGCTTCAAGGCAAGGGCAATGACGCTTCTGCTTGCCAAGCTTATAATAAGGTGCATCAGCGTGCTGTTCCTACAGCTGCTGCAGTAAACAATCTCACATTCGACATGATATGGAAAGAGCGCCGTAAGGAGTTCGCTGGTGAGGGTGATAGATGGTACGATTATGTTCGTCGTGCATATTACGATGTGGATGCATGTATAGCAGAACTGAAGAGCCAGCACCGCAATCAGTTGTGGAACTGCGATGCACTCTACAAGGCATACTATGAGTCAGACCGTACTATCTGGAACCTGACAACAGCTGATGGTACGGTAGAGTATAACTACGAAACCGCTGTTCCTAATGTCACAGTCAACTCGTTCGTACTTCCGTTCCCGACAGAGGATGTGGCTCTGAATCCAAATGTGGGTTCTAACGTTCCTCCTGTTCATGTGGACATTCGTGAATCTTATTCTTATTAATGAATTAAAATGCAATATAATATGAAAAAGCTTTTTAACAGGGCTTTGCTTGCCGTCGGTTTTGTTTCGCTCTTCAGCTCTTGCGTTGACGAGCCGGATAAATTTGAGTTGACGGGTGGTAAACCTTCCATTAACTATATACGTCTGCAGGATGTCAACTCCAAGGATTCACTTCTGGTGGAAGCATTCACATCGACCCCTATTTGTATCGTGGGTGAAAACCTGACGAGTATTAAGGAGATGTTCTTCAATGACGTCAAGGCAACTCTTAACACGAGTTATATCACCAATAATACTATGCTCCTCAATATCCCGAAAGATATACCAGGAAGCAATACAGGTAAGATATATATGGTGACAAGGGATGCCGACACTGTTACTTATGATTTCAAGGTTCTCGTTCCTGCTCCAGTGGTGTCAGCCATGAAGAATGAGTGGACAAAGGTAGGAGATGATGCTGTCATCACTGGTCAGTATTTCGTCAACGACCCAAACCAACCGCTTAGCATAACCTTTACTGGTATCGGTAACTCTACCAGTATCAAGGTTCAGCCTGAGGATATAAAGTCGATCTCTCCTTCTCAGATTGTGTTCAAGGTGCCTGAGGGAGTAGAGGAAGGTCAGATAGAAGTAGCTTCCATCTATGGCACAGGAAAATCTAAGTTCTATTTCCACGACAGCCGTGGCCTCATCACCAACTTCGACGGAGCTACCGATGTCGTTCCTCAGGGATGGAATATCAAGGCTACCTACAGCGACGTAGACGGTGTTGACGGTCAGTACGTTCAGGTAGGTCCTGCAGAAACTGAAGGCGGATGGGTTGAGGATCTTAAACTCCCATTCTGGTGTGGTAACTGGAATGGTGACCCAATGAGCATAAAGTCTGGTCCTGGTATTCCTCTGCGTAACTTCCTGGATTTCTCTGACTGGGAGAATATGTCATACAAGATGGAACTCTACATTCCAAAGTCTAACCCATGGTCGGCAGGTGCCATGCAGATACTCTTCGTGAACAACAAGCAATGTGCCAACGATTCTTGGCAAAACAATACCTACATCCACACAGGTGCTGACGGTGGTCTCGACCTGCCTCGTGCCCTGTATAATCCTTGGAAGAATTCAGGTTCTTTCGATACTGGTGACGAATGGATTACGGTAACTATCCCTCTGACGGACTTCGTCTACAACGATGACGGAAGCAAAGTCAATACACCTATGAGCGAGAGTTCTTTCGACAGTTTCATTATCTGGCCTATCAATGGTGGTGTGTCTGGTACGAAATGTACACCAATATTCCGCTATGACAACATCCGTGTTGTTCCCAATCTCTAATCAATTAAGCAAAAGACAATGAAAAAGAAAAATATCTTTTCAGCCATCTTGACGATGTGCTTAATGCTGACAGGAGCAGTCTCCTTTACGGCATGTAGCAACAATGACTTAGACACTAACCAGTTCACTTCTGGTGTTAGTCTCAACGTGTATGGTCCTACTCCCGTGATGCGTGGTGGTACACTCCGCTTCATCGGAAGTAATCTGGATCAGATCTCTCAGGTAGAGATTCCTGGTGTAGCCCCTATCACAAACATTGAGGTAGTGAAGTCGGGTGTTCCCAGTGAGATTCGTGTCGTTGTGCCTCACGACGGTCCTAAGCCAGGACTTGTTAAACTGACAACAAAGAGTGGTGATGTTATTACCACTATCACAGAGTTGAATTACACCGAGGGTCTTAATCCTGCAAACATCACTATGACAGCTTCTGCTATGCCTGGTGATAAGATCCGCCTTAGCGTGCCGGAGAGTGGCGACGATTATCTCGACATTATTCACATGATAGAGTTTGCCGGTGGAGCGCAGGTTGGTGAGAATGACTTCACTGCTCATACCCGTTATCTCATTGAACTTGTTGTTCCTCAGACAGCAAAGACAGGTAAGTTGGATCTTTATACAGCCGACCTCACTGCAGCTGATGTTGACGAAAGTAGTGTTGAGTATCAGATTATCTCTACTGAAAAGGCTATTGAGATTGGTGTTCCATCAGTAAGCAAGGTTGCTTCTCCACGTGGTGAGGCAGCTGCCCAGGGTACTGTAACCGCTAAGGCAGGTGAGACAATTACAATCACAGGTACTTACTTCAACCTTGTTCAGGCTGTTAACTTCAATGCTGTTAAGGTTTCTGAATTTAAGTCTGATGGTAAGACTATTACTGTTGCACTTCCGGCAGCCGCTGCTGATGGCGCTATCAGTTTCACAACTCTCTCTGGTGTAGTTGTTCCTGTAGGAAGCTTTGTAAGTGTTAAACCAACAGAGGCTGTTGTTGCTCCAAATCCAGTAAAGGCTGGTGCAGAACTGACAATCACTGGTAAGGATCTTGACATTATAACAAGTGTAGAGTTCCCAAATGCTGCTGCACAAGATGGTGATAACATCACTGTTTCAGCCGACAAGATTGTTGTCAAGGCTGTTCCTGAGAAGGCTACAGAGGGCAGCATTACCCTCCGTATGGCTAATGGCGCCGGCGTTGAGGTGCCATATACACTTGTGAAGCCAGTTATTGCTTCATACAGTGTTAATCCTGCCAATGCCGGTTCTCCTCTCCAGATCACAGGTACAGACCTTGACCTTGTGAAAAACATCGATTTCGGTGGTGCACAGAACGAGGCAGACAAGTTTGCGGTAAATGCTGATGGTACAGTGATTACTGTTACTGTGCCAATGGCTGGTAAGAGTGGTAAGCCTTTATTCAACCTTGCTAACGGTACATCTGTTGAAGGTGAGGAGTTGACCATTAACGAGGCTGTATTCTGTTACTTCACAGAGATGCCTGCTGAGGATGCAGAACTGAAGGCTGGTGACTCATTCGTCCTGCCTGTTGCCAATGGTGACAAGCTGACAGGTGTTGAGATCAACGGTGAGGCTTGTCAGTATGTCCTGACAGGTAACAACCAGCTGATTATCGGTGTTCCTGCAAAGGCCAAGAAGGGTGCGCAGGTTCGCCTTATCTCTTCTAACGGTGAGATTACCTATACCATGGACTTCATTCCTAATACGGAAGTGACTACAGTACTGTGGACAGGTCAGGCTGTTGCAGATGACTGGGCTAACCAGCCGTATGTACTCTCTGATGGTGGTCAGGAACTGAAGGATGCTGGTGTCGTTCCTGGTGATATCATCAGTTTCCACATTACTCCTCTGGAGAGTGAATGGAAGATCCAGTTTGTTGAAGGCCACTGGGGTCCAACATACGCAAGCATTTGCAATGTTGGCAATAGTAATACCGAAGATGGTAAGTTCACAGAATATGACCTTGATGCCAATAAGGGCTACTTCAATCTTGAGGTAACTCAGGAGATGTTAGACGCTGCATATAGTTTCGGCGGTTGGGGCGGTGTATTCGTTCTCAATGGCGATAATATTGTAGTTGATAAAATCACGACCACTCACTTTGAGTCTGTAGAGGAAACCCTTTGGGAAGGCGAAGCCGTTGCTGACGATTGGGGCAACCAGCCATACGTTCTCTCTGACGGAGGTGCTGAGCTCGCAGCAGTAGATGCAAAGGCAGGCCAGACAATTTACTTCTATTTCACTCCTCTGGATGCAGCCTGGAAGGTTGAGATCGTTGAGGGTCACTGGGGACCAACCTACAAGAGCATTTGCAGTGTCGGCAATGATACAGAAAGTGGTAAGTTCACAGAGTTTGACCTTGCGGGCAATGGTGGCAAGTATGGTCTCACAATCACCCAGGAGATGCTCAGCGCTGCTTATAGTGCAGGCGGTTGGGGAGGTGTCTTCGTGCTCAACGGTGACAACATCAAGTGTACTAAGATTACTATCGAGTAATAGGTGAATATCAATCTTAAAAGAGGCGTGGCGCATATACGTCGCGCCTCTTTTTTGACTTAATAAAGCAAAAAAAATGAACTATCCTAATAAACTGTTTTCTATACTTTCGATATTTGCATTATTAGGTTGTGGCAGAGGTAGCAGCGATGCTCCAGAACCAACGCCAACACCACCAACACCTACACCTACAGTAACTGCACCAAGTGTGGTTTCCACATCACCTACCAATAATGCAACAGATATTGCTGTTGGCACAGTAAACGTAACCGTCACCTATGACAAGGACATCATCCAGTCATCAGATGCCAGTCTGCAGCCAACTGTCACAGGAGGCTCACTCTCAGGAACGACATCTGTTAGCGGAAAGAATCTGACGTTCTCTGTCAACTGTCCTGATTACGAGAAAAAGGTCACAATAAATATTCCCAAAGGCCTCATTGGCGTGACTGGCGCCCTGGCAGATGCCTATACGTTCAGTTTTACAACTGTTAAGAAACCAGAGAGTCCGACAGCAAATATTTCTGCTTCACCTGTTGTTGCAAGTACTGATGCTGCAAAGAAGTTATATACCTATTTCAGAGACCAATATGGCCAGAAAACTATCTCCAGTGTAATGGCGGATGTAAACTGGAATAATACGAACGCAGAAAAAGTAAATGCTCTTACAGGTAAATATCCTGCTATGAACTGCTACGACTTTATCCACATATATGTTCCAAAACAAGGCAGTAATGGCTGGATAGACTACACGGACATTACACCGGTTAAGCAGTGGGCCGACGCTGGAGGTATTGTGCAACTGATGTGGCATTTCAACGTACCGCTTTCTGAGACGACGGAAGTTAAAACAAATGGTGATGGAGTAACTTGTTCGCCAGACAAGACAACTTTTAAGGCAAAGAATGTTTTTACAGAAGGTTCATGGGAGAATAAGTGGTTCTATCAGGAGATGGATAAGGTGGTCAATGTAATACTTAAACTTCAGGATGCCGGTATCGCAGCTACGTGGAGACCTTTCCATGAGGCTGCAGGAAACGCTACAGCCAAGCAACAAGCAGACTGGACAAAAGCTTGGTTCTGGTGGGGCTATGATGGGGCAGAGACTTGTAAGAAGTTATGGGTTACAATGTTTGACTACTTTAAGCAGAAAGGGGTCAGGAATCTTATCTGGATATGGACTACTCAGAATTATAACGGTAATTCTACCCAGTATAATCACGATATGGACTGGTATCCAGGGGATAACTATGTTGATATGGTGGCTCGTGATCTATATGGTTATAATGCAGCAAAGAATAATCAGGAGTTTACAGAGATTCAGGCTCGCTATCCTAACAAGATGGTTGTTCTTGGAGAATGTGGCAAAGGCGATTCTGGTGAGCAGGGTAAAATCAGCGATTGCTGGAATACCGGTGCCAAATGGGGGCATTTTATGGTATGGTATCAGGGAGGACAAGGCTCAACGGATACCATGTGCAACGATGCCTGGTGGAAAGATGCTATGTCCAACTCTAATGTAATAACTCGTGATCAGATTAAATATTAAAGAAATGGGAACAAGATATTATTTGTTTTTATTATCAGCCGTTCTGATTCTTGGCTGTAACGGCAAACAAAATCATGAGCCTCTAGCAGACTCTGGGCGTACTGAAAGAACAGAGAACTTGCTTGAGAATCTTATGCTGCAGGGCGACAGCGGAGTGTATATGTTTGGACATCATGATGACACTGTTTATGGTATCGGATGGGAAGCAGACTATGCTAATGATTCCACTGTAGGCTTACGGTCTGACGTTAAATCAGTTTGTGGTGATCTGCCTGCTGTATTATCATTCGATCTTGGACATATTGAACTAGGGAATGATAAGAACCTCGATGGTGTGCCTTTCGACAGGATAAGGAAAGAGGCAATCAATCATTTTGATCATGGTGGTATGATTACTCTCTCCTGGCATTTGGATAATCCTCTGTCAGGAGGTACTTCATGGGTGGCGGATTCTCTAAAGGATATTGAGAAGAATACTGTAGCTGCTGTCCTTAAGGGTGGCGAGAAGCATGAAATGTTTTTGGGATGGCTCGATAAGGTAGCTGTTTTTATAAATTCACTGGAGACTCCTTATGGTGTGAGAGTTCCCGTAGTGTTCCGTCCTTGGCATGAGCATACCGGTAGCTGGTTCTGGTGGGGACAGGATAACTGTACAGCAGAACAATATAAGGAATTGTGGCAGATGACAGCAGAGAGACTTAAGGATAATGGTGTGGTAAATGCCCTACTTGCATATTCGCCAGGCACAGAGCCGGATGGCGATGCAGACAAATACCTTGAACGTTATCCTGGCGATGAGATAATCGATGTTTTTGGGCTCGACAGTTATTGCTTCGCTCCTGAGGCTGATACTCTTCAGATTGCCGACTATGCTCAGAAACTTGATAAGAACCTTGGAATGATTGCAAAGATTGCCAAAGATCATGGTAAGGCTATGGCTCTTACAGAGACAGGCTATGAGGGTATAAAGACAGAGAACTGGTGGACTGAAACTCTCGCTCCTGTGCTTGTAAAACATCCTATAAGCTATGTATTGGTATGGCGTAATGCAAGAGAGAGACCAACTCACCATTATGCACCGTATCCGGGGCACACTTCAATGTCTGATTTCGTTAGGTTCTATAATCTCAATGAAACCTTATTCCTGCATGATGTAAATGCTCTTTACTTAATTCGTAAATAATCACAAATTATTTGGAATTTAAAAATAAAAGTAGTACCTTTGTCGTCAACTTATTATTAATAAATTACTAATGTGATAAAAATATGAAACTAAATCATCTTTTACAAGCAATTTTAGCAGCATTTGTATTCTCAGCTTGCGGAAGTAGTGGCAGTGATGATCCGGAGCCAACACCAACTCCCCCAACACCAACTGTGACGGCTCCAACTGTAGTATCAACAACTCCTGCCAACAATGCTTCAGACATTGAAACAGGTTTAACCAATGTCCAAGTTGTCTATGACAAGGATGTCCTTTTGGCCACCGATGCCAGTCTTCAACCGAAAGTGACGAATGGAACTTTATCAGGCTCTGCCTCTGTTAGTGGCAAGACGCTGAGTTTTTCTGTAAATTGTCCCGATTACGAGACGAAAGTTACAATCACCTTGCCCAAAGGTCTTATCGGTGTGACTGGGGCATTGGCCAGTGAATATACCTTCAGTTTCACAACAGCATCTAAACCTCAAGCTGCTGAGAATGATGCAACAGCTCTTGCGAAGAAACTGGGATGGGGCTGGAACCTGGGTAATCACTTCGATACGAGCTCTGGTGAAGATGGCAAGGTTAATCAGTGGGGGTATTGGGATAACGCCAAACCTACAGCAGCACTTTACACAAACTTGAAGAAAGCAGGCGCAAGTACGGTTCGTATTTGCGTAACATGGGGTAACTATCAGAAAGAAGATCCATGGACTATCGATGCAACATATATGGCAGAGGTTAAGCAGAATGTTGATTGGGCTGAGGCTGCAGGGTTGAATGTTATCATTAATATGCACCATGATGAATATTGGCTTGATATAAAGTCGGCAGCTAATAATTCTACTACAAATACCAATATAAAGAATCGTATTGAAAAAACATGGAAACAGATAGCTGAAACCTTTAAGGATAAAGGTGATTTCCTTTTCTTCGAGTCGTTCAATGAGGTCCAGGACGGAAAATGGGGCTGGGGTGACAATCTTACCGATGGCGGCAAGCAATACAATACGCTCAATGAATGGAACCAGTTGGTGGTAAATACCATACGTGCTACGGGAGGCAATAATGCCACACGCTGGATAGGTGTACCGGCTTATGCTTCAAGTCCGTCATTCGCTCTTGAGAGTAGTTTCGTACTGCCTACAGATGCTGCAAACCGTGTTATGGTAAGCGTTCACTTCTATGATCCGAATACTTTCACTCTTACACCAGAGGATACTGGCGGTAAATCAGAATGGGGTCATACTGCTGCTGCAGGTAAGTATCAGTCTGGCAGCAATGAAGAGCATGTGGTTGAGATATTCCAGAAACTGCAAGAGAAATTTGTCGTAAAGAATATTCCTGTATATATCGGTGAATATGGTTGTGTAATGCACAAGAATGACCGTTCTAACTTGTTCCGCAATTACTATCTGGAATATGTTTGCCGTGCTGCTCAAACTTATAATATGCCTCTGTTCATTTGGGACAATAACTCTACAGGTGGAGGTAATGAGCACCACGGATATTTCAATCACGATGATGGCTCCTATCTCAACAATATGGAATCACTTGTTCAGACAATGATCAAGGCTGCTACATCGGATGATGCAAGCTACACATTGGAGTCTATTTACAATTCTGCTCCAAAGTAACTCCTCATCCAGAAATGGAAAAAAATATCGCGGCCAGTATGACCCGCGATATTTTTTATTGTATTAAATGATTATATCTTCTATGTTGCTTTCCAAATAATTGGAAAATATTTATTGTTTATTTATTGTTTATTATCAATCACTTAGCGTGAAGTCCATTTGTACGATGACTTTTGAAGAAGCCGTAGCCATCAGCCCAACGCCTCACGCTGGGTACGGAATGACTACCGACGACAGATCTACCAGACAAACTTCTATGAGATGACACGGACGTATCAATACCCATCATTTGTTACATCGGTAACAGTCTGACTGTTGGCTTCGAGTGTATTACCCAGGTTCCAGCCAAGTCCCATGTTTTTTACTGCAGTTGTTGCATCCTCAAAGTCTTGTGCTTTCATCTGCATTCCGCAGATGAATAATGTAAATACTAACAAAAGGTACTTCTTTCTCATAATCTTTATGTTTTAGCTGCGCAAAGATACAATATTTTTTTCTTTTCTCACTAATATTCTCCATTATTTAACACTTTTCGTCGTGCCTTTTTGGGCAAAACATTTGGAACTTTCATTATTAATATGTATTTTTGCAGAAAAATAACAAGTCATGGGAGTATATATTAATATAGGCAATGCCGGATTCCAGAGTGTTAGAAATGGTGAATATGTGGACAAGTCACAACTAATTGCCGTTATCAGCGGGACGCTTTTCACTGAATATCGTTTTAGTTGCGTGTCACGTTGTCGACGTTTCGGAAAGTCTATAGCTGCAAAGATGCTTTGCGCCTATTATGACCATTCATGCGACTCCCGACAGTTGTTCGCCGACCTTAAGATAGCTTCAGACCCGTCATTTGAAAAGCACTTGAATAAGTATCCTGTTATATATCTCGATATGACCAACTTCGTTAGCGGGAAGAAGAATGAAATAGCCGATAGTATAGATGCTGTGCTACTGGAAGATATCAGCCATGCCTATTCCGATGTCCCGGTGGGGCATAATGAGAGATTGTCTACCTATCTTCTACGTGTGAGCGAAGCAAAAAAACAACAGTTCATCTTCATTATTGATGAATGGGACGCCATCTGCCGGGAATATGAGGCTGGAACAAAGGAAATGGACGACTATGTGGACTGGCTCCGCAAGATGTTTAAAAGCGGTGATGCCGTTAGAACTTTCGCAGGGGTCTATATGACGGGTATCCTCCCAATTAAAAAGTATAAGACACAATCAGCACTCAATAACTTTACAGAGTATTCTATGGTGAACCCAAGACGCATGGCAGGCTATTTCGGTTTTACTAAGCCGGAAGTGATAGACCTCTGCAAAAAGCACGACATGGATTTCGAGGAAGTCGAGAAATGGTATGACGGCTATCAACTGGGGAACAATTCTTCTATATTCAATCCCAACTCTGTGATGCAGGCTATTAACAGCGACTGGTGCACCAGCTATTGGGCCAGCACCGCTGCTTACGATACTGTGGCTCATTACATACAGATGAACTACGATGGACTGAAGGATGATGTCATCAAGATGTTGGGTGGCGGACGATGCAAGGTTGATCCTACGGGTTTCCAGAACGATATGTCGATTATCAGGAGTAAAAGCGATGTGTTCACTGTGCTGATACACTTGGGCTATCTGGCTTTCGACCGTGTGAAGAGCGAGTGCTATATACCCAACTATGAGGTAGCTGGCGAGATGGTGAATGCTGTGAGAAGCATACATTGGGATGTCGTGGCGGATGCTCTCGACAAGTCTGACCTGCTGCTTCAGGCAGTCCTCGACGGTGATGCCGATGCTGTTGCGAAGGGTGTTGATGCGGCACATGACGAGAATACCAGTATACTGAGCTATAACGACGAGAACTCACTGGCCTGTGTGCTCAGTCTGGCATTCTATAATGCAAGGAACGACTATGTGTTCCATCGCGAACTCCCCACAGGCAAAGGATTTGCCGATCTGGTATTGATGCCGAGAAAACTCTCTGACAAACCTGCTATACTGTTGGAACTGAAAAAAGACGCCTCAGTGGATACGGCCATAGAGCAGATTCATCGCAAACAGTACTCAGGAAAGGTTGCTCAATACGACGGACAGGTAATTTTGGTAGGCATCAACTACGATTCCAAGTCGAAGAAGCACAATTGTTGGATTGAGCATCGTTGAGCATCTAATGGGCGACAAGATAAAAAATATGATTATGAGATCTAAGTTAAAACAACTATTATTATTGGCGACCTTTGTGCTCAATCCTTCATTTGCTGTTTGTCAGCAGAGCAGTATAACAGTAAAAGCCAGGGATATTGCGAAGCAGATGTATCCAGGCTGGAACCTCGGAAACACAATGGAGGGTGGCGATAATGCCTTTTTGTATAAGAATGCAGGAGTAGGTACAGAGACCAGCTGGCAGGGGACAAGAACGACTAAGGCCGTTATCGATGGTATAAAATCACTGGGTTTTAAGT